>Ga0156112_113_pt1 | contig 94884 bp, 94 predicted proteins | sample RifCSPlowO2_02_FD_107765 | JGI IMG/M metagenome (GOLD analysis project Ga0156112, IMG submission 107765) | Candidatus Kerfeldbacteria bacterium RIFCSPLOWO2_02_FULL_42_19
TGAAAATTTTATTCCAAAAGCACATTCCACGACAATCTCTAAAAATATCAGCAATGTTCTTTGGACCAAATCTCTTCCTCAATTTTCCGAAATAGCTATGATCTGGAGTCTTTTCTCACAGCTCAAACCCGCAGAACCATTTCACCGCCACGTTTTCTTTGAGCGCGCGCTCCATTTGCCTATCTGAATAATCCTCCCAAAATTGAACAAGGAGGGCCCTGAATCCCTTGATGACATCAATGCCTTCTGCGCCCATGTCTGAATAGAGGTTTCGGTAGGGTGCTACCACTTTTTCAAAATTGATGATAGTTCGCAGTTTCCTGAATGGGTGGTCTCCATCAACCATCTTTTCAAGAATTTCTTCTTCCGTGGTGGTGATCATCTTTATGGTTTTGTTTTCTCTTTTTACCAGAGAATTTTCTGTAAATTATGAGCTCAATATACCTTTATTTTAGCATGAAAATGAACTTTTTTCTATGAAAAATTACGGATTATTTTATTGGTGAATTGGCGACAGTCCCATATAAACTACTACTCTTTTAGTAACTGCTCAGAAAAGCCTTTACTACAGCCAAAAAATAGGTACTTTACTTCTCTATATCAATAGAGTATCATAGTAAATGATCTTACTTTATCATTCTATAGAGGGACAAAAATATGGAAGAAATTCTTGAATACGTACAGAATCAACTGGTTCAGGCCCCGTTTCGGCTGAAATCCTACACCCAGGATGAGCAGGGCAAGAAGTATCCACAAAGGAACATCTACGTCAAAGTTGATACATATTTTCGGGATTTTTTGCATAACCAAAACATTCAGGATCGTTGGATTATAGTCCCCGGTCTTCGCGGTGTCGGTAAAACCACTATCCTGGCACAGCTTTTTTTGAATCATCACCAGGAAGTTGGTCGCCTGCGAATGCTGTATGTTTCATTGGATGAAGTTGTGAATGTCCTCGGTTCGTCACTGAAGGATGTTTTAAGCGCCTACGAAAAGATCATCGGTGAAAGTTTTGAAAAACTTACTGAACCAATTTTTGTCTTTATCGACGAAGCACAATACGATCCAAAGTGGGCATCGGTATTAAAGTCGATATACGACCGATCAAATAAAGTGTTTGTCGCCTGCAGTGGTTCATCAGCCGTTTCTCTCCAGACTAACCCTGATGTTATTCGACGATCTATTTTTCAAAAACTTTTTCCAACCAGTTTTTCTGAATTTTTAATGATCCGTGATGGCAGATTGCCGACTCAGGGTTTGAAACAAAATATTAAAGACGCAATGTTTGGTGCTGACTCTGCGAAAGACGCGTATGAAAAACTCAAAAAAATAGAGTCAGGTGTGGTGAGTACGTGGGCATCGATCGATCGCTATTATGTCAATGAATATCTGAAGACCGGCACCTTGCCATTCGCTATCCGGATGAAAGATGAGACGCGGGTATATCAAACCATTACCTTGCTCTTGGATAAAGTCATCAATCAGGATGTTCAAAGTTTAGGTCGTTTTGACAGCAAAACGCTTGCTCACATTAAGAGGGTGCTATTTTTGCTGGCTGAGTCCGACGTCGTAAGCATCCAAAAACTTTCCAGAACGCTTGAGATCAGCGTGAACACCGCTTCCAATATCCTTGAAGTGTTGGAGCAGGCAGAACTTCTGATTCGGGTTATGCCCTACGGATCAAATGCTAAAAAAGTCAGAAAACCTTCACGGTATCAATTTATGTCCAGTGCGATTCGCTCGGCATTTCTTTCCGTTGCCGGCAATGAGCAGATTTTTTCCGGTCAGAGGGGTCGTCTGACGGAGGATATAGTTGCCATGAGTTTATATCGGGAATTTGTAGCTGATAACCATGGTGCTTTAAATTATGACAGCGCAAAAGGTGGTGCTGATTTTATTCTTACCGTTGGCGGTAAAAATATTATCCCGATTGAAGTTGGTGTGGGCGAAAAGTTTGGGACCCAGGTGCGGAATACGATGAAAAAAGTTCGATCAGCGAGGTATGGAGTGGTCATCTGCCGCAATTCGCTTGCGTTGCTTGCGGATGCGAACGTGGTGAAAGTTCCGTTAGATTATTTTTTGCTGATATAATCATGTAATATTGAAAAAAACACCCCTGCCACAGCATCGCTGCAACAGGGGATAGAAAGGTCGAGTGTGTGGCCTGAGAAGCCACTGGAGGCCAAGGACAAAAGAACCAAAAGCCCAAGGATCGAAGAGGTGTAAGGAACCGAGTGTCCCAGTGCCCAAGCGCTAGGCAGAACGCCTGCGGAGAGCGAGAAAGCGGTAGCTGACAAGAGCCAGCCAACGCCGAAGCAACGGAGGTCCAGGTCACGCCTCCAACTGTCCCTGCTGAGGCAAGCCACGTCCCGGTCGCCGTCCGGATCCGCCCAGACAGGATTGAGGGATACAATCGGAAATTCCCTTTGCAGCTTCGGGTAAGCTGCGCCTAAGGCCAATAAGGTCTCCAAGTCCGGTGGATCAAGGTTCATTTTGTTGAACTCCTCCAGCACTGCCTCGCTGCTCATGGTCTTGCCGAAGTGCACAATAACCGCCTCTACCTCCTGTTTTCCTTTTCCCCGGATCGGAAAATTCTCCTGGGTGATATTGTCATTCACCCAGTCGTACTGCCCTTCAGCAATCATCTTTTGGAGATTCTTGCCGTAATCAATGGTGAGGTGGTAAGTGGACAGCGAGGCAGGGTCGATCAGGGGCTGACCGATTTCCTGAACGTGTTCCTTGCTATCGTCGCTTTCAACCTCGGCTTGACCAGACTGGGCAATGAGACTGGCAATTTTTTTCACCAGTCCATCATCCTTTAGAACACGTTGCAAATCATCTGCGCTCCCGCCTTGCTCTTCCACTGCCTGATATACCCTTTTCGCGAACGCCAGTAACAAATCTGCATCCATCGGGGTCTCCTTTCCCAAAAGTTGCTGATATTTGTCTCAAAAGAGGCAAATACCAGTGAATTATCCAAACAGCCTACCAGAATCAGAACTCATGGAATATACAAGAAATAGCCCAATTTTGTCAAATTGAATGGGTAATGTGTACACACATATGGCGGTTTCCAGTATCATCTGGAAATGGCTATACATATGTCAAAAACAATCAAAGAAGAACGTTTACGATGGGTTTTACTCATAGTAAGCAAAGAAATAAGGCTGGTGGACGCAGCGAAAGTATGTCCCTACAGCAAACGAACCATCGAAAGATGGGTCTGTGCCTTTAAAAAGGGTGGAGAAAGTGCTCTCGAGCCTCGCTCCACTGAACCGAAGACCTTTCGTGGAGAAACCCCTCTCTGGGTCAAAGAGCGGGTGCGACTTATCCGAAGAAAAACGGGAAAATGTGCTCAGAAGATACACTGGCAACTTCTGAAAGAAGGCATTGATATTCATACCAGAACCATTGGCAAGATTTTAAAAAAAGAACAGTTGGTACGGAAGTACCGAACCAAAAAGGTGAAATACAAATATCTCAGGGCAGAACGAAAACCAGGAGAGTTGATAGAAATCGATGTGAAACACGTGCCAGGAAAGGTTGCAGGTAAGGAGTATTTTCAGTACACAGCCATTGATACCGCCTCACGTTGGAGATACTTAGCAATCTATGAAGAAGAATCAAGTTTCAATTCGATTGATTTTTTCACACAGGTTATGAGAAGATTTCCGTATCCAATTCTGGCCATCAAGACCGATAATCACTCAACTTTCACGAACTACTACACCGGAACCAACAAACGAAGTGATATGACCGTGAAGACCCTCCATGGCCTTGATCAATTCTGTGCCACAAAAAATATTACGCATTACCTCATTGATCCGGGAAAACCGGCTCAGAATGGAACGGTGGAACGTTCGCATCGTGAGGATGAGGAGAAATTCTACCAAAGAAACATCTTTCAAGGTGTTGAGGACTTGAAAAAGAAACTCAAAAGATGGAATATATATTACAACAACCTCGAGCACTGTGGACTCAAAGGGAAAACACCGAATGAAGTATTGAAAGAATACCAAATTATCAACCCGCCAAATGTGTGTGCATAAAACAAAATGGCAAAAGAGATAAAATTCCTGCTTTCCGGAAAGCGCGAAAAAAGTCCGGAAGGGTTCAAGGGAGGGGGAGTTTTTGCGCGCCTTTTCTCCGCTTTCCTCACACAGTGCCGCCGCGCCGTCTGTGGACAAAAAGTATATATCAAAAAAGTTATTCATTTGGTACAATGAAATCAATCATTCTTCGTTCTGCTGAAAAACAGTTCGAGCTTTTGTGAAGAAAGTCCACCAAAATTGATTTGCAGTGGCGACGGAGCACATAACCGACGTCGCTACTGCAAATCTGAAATGGTGGACCCGAGGAGAGTCGAACTCCTGACCTCCTGCGTGCAAAGCAGGCGCTCTAGCCAACTGAGCTACGGGCCCGTGGATAAACCTTCGCGCAGCGAACTATGTTGAACTATCAATTTAAATGCTCACTCCGGCGCTTGGAAAACGAAAGATAGATTCAAGAATATCGAAAATCCAACCCGTGGCAATGAGCAAACCAAGCAGAATAATGCCAAGACCGATCAATTTAATCAAGATACGAGTTCCGCCTTCTGTGCCTAAATATTTTTCTGCCCATGCATTGCGTCCGACAAAACGAAAAATCGGTTCTGCATAAATAACCAACAACACACCAATAATAATCAGAACAATGCCAACGACCCAACGCATATTGAAATTTTATTTTTTAAGAAGCCTTGGTCTCTTATACCAAATGCTTGGTGGGTGATGTAGGATTCGAACCTACGACCTTCTCGGTGTAAACGAGACACTCTACCAACTGAGCTAATCACCCTTTCGTTGTGTTGTGGGCGGAGAGGGACTCGAACCCTCACCCCCGAAACGGGGCTAGGTCCTCAGCCTAGTGCGTATACCGATTTCGCCATCCGCCCAAGTTCAAGTTATTGTATGAGCACTTCCTTCAAACGCTTACCGTAGTGTCGGAGATAATACAACTTCGCTCGACGTACTTTTGATTGCTTTATAATTTCAATTTTTTCGATACTTGGAAGAATGAGTGGAAAAATTTTCTCAACCCCTACCCCACTCGTGATTTTTCGCACCGTCATAGTACGTTCTGCGTCGTTTTTCCCTCGGATGGCGATAATAATGCCTTCGAAAATTTGCACGCGTTCTTTTTCTCCCTCTTGAATTCGCTGATGGATACGGAGAGTCTGCCCTACTCGCAAGTCTTTGAGAGGTTTTACCTCCTCTTTTTCTTTTTTTTCTTTGTTCTGTGCCTTATCCTGTGAATGAGTTTCTAGTTCAGCGGATTTTGTAGTGTCTGCCATAGATAGAGTGTGTAAAATTATTACTTCCGATGACTTCGATACGTTTTAAAAAACCTGCTTTTTTCGCTTCTTCGTTGAGAAAACAGGTGTATTGAGTGTACCGAATTCCCCTCTTTCGGTCAAGTAATCGTACGTAAATCTTTTACCCATGTATGCCAACTAGGCGGTAGAGGACTTTCGTATGTTCTTTGTGCTCCCTGAAGGTCTGAAAAAGTAAGTTTTGTTGCGTGGAGCAGAATGCGCCCTATTTTTTGTACTTTAAAGTTTCTACTGCTATAGGTTTCGTCACCGATAATAGGGTGTCCCAGAGCTTGGAGGTGGGAACGTATTTGATGGGTACGACCGGTACGGATTATGACGCGTATGAGAGAACGATTGCGTCCTTCCTTGAACACTTCGTAATGGGTTTCAGCTTTTTTTCCGAGTTGATCCGTCCGTGCGGCCATTTTATGGCCTTTATCTTGTGAACGCATCAGCGGCAACTGTATTACACTTTTTTTGTGTGAAAAAATACCGTGGACAACTGCGAGATATTCTTTGTGAACCTTGCGTTCTTGAAATTGTTGTTTTAAGTGTTTCCACATCTGTTCTGTTCGTGCAATAACCATGAGCCCAGATACTTTTTTATCCAAGCGGTGCACGATCCCGGGACGCAATGAATCTTCGCCTATCTCCTGACATTCTGGAAAATGCGCGATCAATCCATTTGCAAGAGTGTCAGGCGCTGGATGTGTTGGCGATTGATGTACAATAAGTCCTGCTGGCTTTTCGATAATTAAAAAAAATTTTTCGGCGTCATGCACTTGAATAGGTATCTGCGTATTCGGTATGAGCTGCGGCTGTATATTTGTTTGTGAAAGCTCTCCGGTAATTTCGTCCTTCAGTTCTAAAAAATAGTGCGGGGTAACGTTTGTGTGATTGACCTGCACTGTACCTTGTTTGATAGCCTGCTGGATTTTATTCCGAGAAATTTGTGGAAAAAGACGCCTGAGATACAGATCAAGCCGCATCCCGCAATGTTGTGCTTCATTGATTGTGAAATGAATGAGAGACGATGACATAGTTGTTATTGTATCAAAAATTTACATACTTGTGACGGAGTGAAAACGGAAGTCTTTTCGGTACAGTCCCTTCATGTGATAACTCCGAGGAGGATAGGGGCAGTATACTTTCGAAGCACTAACAATGCACAGTGTGCTGAGAAAGTATACTGCCCCTATCCTCCTCGGAGTTGCCTTCAAAGGATCATGCCACTCAAAAACCCCGCTGACAGCGAGGTCTTTGCGTATGTCATTAAAACTTCCCTTGCAGAAATTTATTTGCCTTTGAGCGCATCTTTGAGGGCTTTTCCAGCCTTGAATTTTGGCACAACAACTTCTGGAATCTGAATCTTCTGAGATGGGTTCTGTGGATTCACGCCCATGCGCGAACCTCGAGTTTTTGCTGAAAATGTTCCAAAGCCGGTGAGTGTTATTTCCTCCTTTGCTTTGAGTTTTTCAATAACAAATACCTGGAATGCTTCAAGAAAGCTTTCCACTTGCTTTTTACTTAATCCAGTGCGTTCTGCAAGTGCTTCAATTAAATCTGATTTGTGCATATACACCTCCTTTCTCCATAATGTATCAATAATGGCTGCGAGAAACAGGATATGAAATGTATCCTTAGTATAGCCTAAAACGTAATTTCGCGGTAGAGTCGTGTCAATCGCAACGCCTTACCGGTATCACGATCACACACGAGATGTAAACAGTTCATTTCTACTACTCCACTTTCTGGAATAGTATGCGCTTTGGGTCGTTGGGTCAAGAACTTCGTGAGAATCACGTTCGTATCAACGCCAATCACGCTATTTTTCGGTCCGGAAAATCCTACGTCAGTGCAATAGGCTGTACCTTGTGGGAGTATTCGCATATCAGCGGTCGGGACATGTGTATGTGTGCCGTACACGAGTGTTACGCGGCCATCAAGATAATGACCGAGCGCGACTTTTTCTGAAGTTGCTTCAGCATGAATATCTACAAGGATCGCAGTGAATTGTGCATGATACTTTTTGAGTAAATTATCTGCAGTGCGGAAAGGACAATCGAGATGCGGCTGCATGAATACTCGACCCAAGAGACTGATGATAAAGATTTTCTTCGTACCGACTTCTAAAACAATATACCCGCTTCCCGGGGTATCTGGAGGGTAATTTGCAGGACGCAAAAGCCTTTGAGACTGACTCGCGAGGAGCATTTCGACTTCTGGCTTTGTCCACATATCGTTGCCGCCAGTAAAAATATCAACGCCTGCGTCAAGACATTCCTGGAGTGTTGTCTGCGTCACTCCCATGCCATGCGCAAGGTTTTCCGCATTCGCAATCACAAGATCCGCATGCGTTTCTTTGCGCAGCTCTGGTAGCCACGCTTGGAGACCGCGCCTGCCTGGTTTGCCAAAAATATCACCGAAAATCAGAATGTTCATTTCCATAGGATTTTGAGACCCGCCTACTAATAAATCTCTCTTATCGCGCATATTCTGTGACGCGCGTTTCACGAATCACATTGACTTTAATCTCTCCCGGATACTTTAATTCTTGTTCAATTTTCGCAGCAATATCCTTTGCAAGTTTGTAAGCTCCAAGGTCATCCACAGTCTCTGGCCTTACAAAAACACGTATTTCTCGACCCGCTTGTATTGCATAAACTTTTTCAACGCCATCAAAATTTTTCGCAACTGCTTCGAGTTCTTCAAGACGCTGAATGTATTGTTCGAGAGAATCCTTACGCGCTCCTGGTCTGCCTCCCGAAATTGCGTCCGCGACTTTACAAATAATACCTTCCAAAGTTTTCGGACTGTCTTCATGATGCGCGATTGCAAGATAGGCTACTTCCTCCGGCATGCCAAATTTTTTCATGATTTCATAACCAATTTGCGGGTGACCGCCTTGCACTTCGTGATCCACAGCTTTTCCAAGATCGTGGAGTAGCCCTCCTTTTTTTGCTACTGCAACGTTCGCACCCAGTTCCTCTGCGAGCATCTCCGAAAGATGTGCTACTTCCATAGCGTGCAGCAATTGATTCTGGCCATAGCTTGTTCGGTACTTCAAGCGCCCGAGAATCTGCAAAAGTTTTGATGGCAACCCAACGACTCCGACTTTATACGCCGCTTCTTCTCCTGCCTTGCGAATATCGAGCGCAAGTTCCTTTTTAGATTGCTCCACGGTTTCTTCGATGCGCGTCGGATGAATACGTCCATCTGCAATAAGTTTTTCAAGCGCGCGCTTTGCAAGATGTCTGCGTACAGGACTAAAGCCGGAAATAATGATCGACTCCGGCGTGTCGTCAATAATAACTTCTACTCCGGTGAGTTGTTCGATTGTTTTAATATTTCTTCCTTCTTTTCCAATAATCCGCCCTTTCATTTCATCGCTTGGCAGAGTAACCGTCGTCGTTGTTGTCTCAGCGACATGAGAAGCGGTATAGCGTTGAATCACCGTGCTCAACACCGTACGCGCTTTGGCTTCAAATTCCTCTTGCGCAGTTTGCTGAAGCTTCTGTATCCGATGCGCTAAATCATCTTTCATATTCTGTTCGACGAGCTCCATAAGCATCTTCTTTGCTTCCTCTCGAGAAAAACTCGCAATTTGCTCCAATTTCTGCAAGTGTTGATCTTTCATTTCTTGCACTTGTTTTTTAATCTCCTCTATCTCTCGTGCTTTGCCTTGTAAACTCTGTTGTTTATTCTCCAATTCTAACAATTTTTGATCGAAAATATTTTCACGGTGCTCCAAACGCCTTCGAACTTCACTTACTTCTATGCGACGTTGTTCTTCTCGCTTCTTCGCCTCTTCAATGATCGCAAGTGCCTTATCTTTTGCCTGAAGCAGCATCTCTTTCTGCTTTGCCCGAGCTTCTTGCAACATATTTTCTACTTCACCTTCGACGGAATCTTTTGTCTTACGAGCAAGCACTTTGCGAGCCTGATAACCGATCAACATACCGGCCGGTAAGGCAATGGCAATGACGATAATGAAAATAATGATTACAAAATTTTCCATATTTGAGAAAGATTTAATTGTCAAAGATCGGCCTTACGCGGATACGGTGCGCAATGGATCTTAACGAGTCAGAAAATCCACTGTCATGCGTGTTGTAAAAGACGAAAAGACTTCACAGCCCATAAAAAAAGTTGCGAGTCCGAGAGGAAGATGTAATCTGATCATAATAATTAACCATGCGCAAAAGTGTCGAAATTTTACATGATACTTTGCTTCATTTCATTCACATCCGAATCATGATGCATTGAAACCGCGAAAATAGCTTTTCTTTTTACAGAGAAAGGCCGAAACTTTGGCAGACATAAATTAAGTTGCATGTGCATCGTATCACGAGCGTATAAAAAACACAACTCAACCGAATCATATCGGATTTTCGCACAAACTTCACGTATTCGCTTCCTATTGATTCGCCTAGGAAATAATTTTGTCTATGATACCGTAATCTTTCGCTTCTTGGGCTGACATAAAGTAGTCGCGATCCGTATCTTTTTCAATCTTTGTTACTGGCTGATGTGTGTGCTTCGCAAGAATAGTATTGAGCCGATCTTTGACTTTGAGTATGTGTTCAGCGGTAATTTTAATATCGGTCGCCTGTCCTTCCACACCGCCCATAACCTGGTGAATCATAACCTCGGCATTCGGAAGTGCGAGTCTTTTTCCTGCTGCACCAGCCGCGAGTAATGTCGCGCCCATAGATGCTGCAATGCCAACGCATATCGTCATCACATCCGATTTAATATATTGCATAGTATCGTAAATAGCGAATCCGGCTGTCACCGAACCGCCAGGAGAATTGATGTACAGCTTAATATCCTTAGATTTATCTTCGGATTCTAGAAAAAGAAGTTGCGCGATAACGGTATTTGCGGCGGAGTCGGTGATTTGATTGCCTAAAAATATCACGCGGTCTTTGAGGAGTCGTGAATAAATATCATAAGCGCGTTCTCCGTAATGAGATTTTTCGATGACTGTAGGTATAAGCATAGATGCAATGAATCAGAAAAGATTAAATGAAAAAGTTTGGTGAATGATGCGAGAATGTACTGGATTTTTAAGGGCCTGTCGCCGAATACGCTTTCGTCTGTGAAATCGTAGCATTTCGTGACAGAACCGCTGAATAAATTTTGAGGTTTATATGGAATATAAGCTGAAAAATTTGAAGCGATTCTGGCTGAAATGCTACGATTGTAACAGAAATGGTATTCGGCAACAGACCCTTTAAACGATTTGCCAACTGCCGTCTGTTATCTGTATTTTTCCCGGCAGCAAGAAACCTGCCGCTTTCGTATGTCCTCCTCCACCAAGAAGTTTAGCAATTTTTGCAACATCAATCAAAGGATGTGTCGTACGAAAACTACCCTTGATCATTCCATCAGACCTTTCGTAGAGAAATAATACGGCGCGCACATTAGTTATGATATTGAGAAAATTAGTAATTTTCAAAGCTTCATTTTCTTCTATTTCCAATGCTTCCAGATCTTCGTGAGTGAGAAAAGTATAGACGACGTTCCATTCGCTATTTTTTTGCAATCGTGAAAGTATTTTACCCCAGAGTCGTAACAACTGAAGAGATTTTGCGTGGAGATAAACATAAATCGCTTTGTAATGTGCGCCGAGATTTAAAAGTTTCGCTGCGATATGCAGACTCCTACTCGTCGTTGCCAAGTTTGAAAAATGTCCGGTATCGGTCATGATACCCATAAGGAGATTTGTCGCAATATCAGATGTTAATGTTACTTTAAAACTCATCAGGAGTGCATAAACGATTTCTGCGGTACTCGAAGCCGAAACATCTACGAGATTGAGATCGCCAAACAAGGTATTCGTCGCGTGATGATCAATATTGATCAGGTAAGGTTTGTGCGTGAAAAGCAGTAAAAGTTTTTGAACTCCGGCGTATGTGAGATCTCCGGCATCGAAAACAATCATAACATCATAGTGTTGCACGGCAATGCGATCACGATCCATCGTCACCCGCTGATACCCAGGCAGAAACGCAAAACTTTGTGCAAGAGGTGTTGCGCAATAATGCGTGCATTTTTTACCCTGCTGGATGAGAAATTGCGCCATCGCAAGTGCTGAACCCAAGGTATCCCCGTCTGGATTCTGATGACTCACAAGGAGTACGCTGGAAGCCTGCATAAGGGCTCTGTGTGCTACGGCGAAATTCATCCAAGTCTATTAAGGATAGACTCAATACGAGCGACTTTTTTTGCTTGCTCGTCGACTACAAAAAAAATTTTCGGACTATACCGAAGTTTGATTTGTTGATGTAAAAGATGTTGCAGATACGGCCTGTGTTTATTGAGAAGTTGCATAATAAACGCTTCTTGCATCTCCGGCTGAATCATAAGCAAGACACGAGCCTGTTGCAGATCTTTTGAAGTTTGCACTTTACTAATCGTTACAAAACTTTCTTGCGGCAATTCTACTTCTCGTAATACAATCTCTCCGAGAGATTGTTGCATGAGTGTATTCACGCGTTCGATGCGCTGTGAGGACATATCTTATTCGGACTTTAATGTTCGTTGTATTTGTTCTTTTTTATACACCTCCCATTCATCTCCGAGTTGCATATCAACCTGTGTTTCGAATTGCACTCCGCAATCTGAACCGCTCTTTACTTCTGGCACTTTTTTTTGTTCGATTTGCAACTGCCGAATAAATCCCTCTCCAAGAAATACTCCTTCACGATACATTTTTACCGGCGTTTCTGGTTTCAGTATACCCATCGTGACTTTACACCCAACGACACGACCGCGAGGAATTTGTTTAAAGAGTGCGAGAATTTTCGCTTTGCCAATGAGTGTAAAAACAGTTTCTGGTTCAAGTAATTTTTCTATTGATTGTTTTACGAGATCGAGTAATTCATAAATAATGTTGAAGATGTGTATTTGCACTTGCGAAGTGTGAGCGGCTTGCTGAGCCCCAGGGGTAAAAGTAACGTTAAAACCAAGAATCAAACTTCCGGTAGATTCTGCTAGTACGATATCTTTTTCACTAATGTTACCGAGACCTTTCATGATAATGCCTATGTGCACTTCCTTGTGTTCTTGTTTTTTTATTGACTCAACAATTGCTTCGAGTGATCCAAGTGTATCGGCGCGCAGTATAATGGAAAGTTGTTTTTGGGTCGCTTTTTTATCTAATGAAGATTCGATAGGTCGTGCAAATTTTCGGTATTCTTTAGCAGTTTGTTTGAGCATTTTTCGATCATGGGTGACGCGGAGAATGTCCCCTACTTTTGGCGTATTTTTAAAACCCAAAAACTGGGCAGGTTGCGAAGGTAATGCTTGTTCAAGAGCTTTGCTATTCCAGTCATACATGGCTTTGATGCGACCAATAGCGTTGCCGGCAACGATGAGTTCGCCTTTTTTGAGTGTTCCAGTTTGCACAAGCACTGTAGCGACTGGGCCTTTCCCCTTATCGATATGTGATTCAATAATCGTACCGGCGGCATCAGCTTGAGGATTAGCGAGAATATGATCTTTTTCAATATCAGCAACAAGAAGAATCATATCGAGGAGTTCCGATATGCCTTGTCGTTGTTTTGCAGAAACTGGCACGCAAATTGTTTTGCCACCCCAATCTTCTGGGATGAGGTTATATTTCGCAAGATCTTTTTTTACTCGATCAATATCCGCTTCTGGCTTATCAATTTTGTTGACTGCTACAATGAAAGGCAATTCTGCTTTTTCCATAATTTCAATAGCTTCAACTGTTTGCGGTTTAATACTATCGTCAGCTGCGATAACGAGAATTGCAATATCCGCAATTCTTGCTCCTCGTGATCGCATTGCGGAAAATGCTTCGTGACCAGGTGTATCTATAAAGGTGATTGTTCGCCCTTGATGCATGACTTGATAAGCACCTATGTGTTGCGTGATACCGCCCGCCTCTTGTTCAACCAAATTTGTTTTGCGAATCGCATCCAAAAGTTTTGTTTTCCCATGGTCTACATGTCCCATAACAACAACAACGGGGGCACGCATTTGTAACTGTGCTTTTGAATCTTTGATGAGCAGAGATTCGAGGAGTGCCTTTCTGGAAATTTCTGTTTTCTGCGTTTGCACATCTTCAAATTCGGTTTTAAATCCTAAATCTTCGGCGACGATCGTTGCGGTTTCAAAATCTAAATTTTCATTGATCGTTGCCATAATACCGTTCTGCATCAAAATGGCAATAAGATCTGTGACAGGTTTTCCAATTTTTTCTGCGAAATTTTTTACGGTTATTTTTTGCGGTAAACGCAGTACTTTTGCATCACTTGCAACTTCGACTCGCGCTTTTTTTTCTTCTGCAAAAAAACTTTTCCCTTGCGTCCTTCGATGTTGCTGTATAGTTTGCATAATTTTCTGCGCCACAACATCGTCGACTTTGATAGCGCGCACGCCAATATCAAAACCAAGTTCTTGCACCAGCGGAAAGAACTCTTCTTTGTTCATTTTGAGTTTGCGAATCAGTTCGGTAACGTTCATTTTTTCGCTTATTTTTGATATAAACTTAAATTAAGGGTACTGATTTCTCCGCGAACTGTCAAACCCTCTTTCATTTATTGAATACTGCGATCTTTACCGACTATAATCTTTTGTTTACGAGGGAGTACTTCTATTTTCGCTGGTGTCTTTAAAATCAAGTCATCGTCGGCTACGATTGTTGCTGGTTTCTCTTCAGTGCACACGTAAATTTTTTGAAAAGGAAACACACTCTGACGCGCAGAAGTATATTTTGATCTCCATGTGAACCAAGGAATATAAGAAATACGTGATGTATGTTCAATCACTGCTTCGAGAAAGCCATCTTTACAGTTATGCCTTGTATGATTCGTCACAACGCGGTTGCGAGACATACCGAGATTGCAAATCATGATATTCCGACATTCCGAACCGTATGAAATTTTGTAACGCCCGTCGCATTCCAAAGATACGCGAGCATTCTTGAGTTGAAGTCTTGTAAAAAAATAATGATCGTTAATCTTTCCTACATCAACCAATTCAACGATTCGTTTGGAAATAACATCGCAAGCATTCTCGTATAAAGGTATTCCAAAAATTGGAGCTAACATACTGTGCTTTTCCATTGGAATATAACCGAGAGTGACATCCTTTTCCACAATATCCCTTAGTGCACGATAAAATGTTTTGTCATTGCCAACAACAATAATATTTTTTAACCCAAGTTTTACGGCATCAAACAATAAATCTCGACTACTCTTGAGTGGCGAACATCGTCCAATCTTTCCAGTGATGCCTAAATTCATGAGTCGAGCTTCTATTTTGGAAAGAACCGAATGATACTTCGATGCAGCAAGAAATGTATCGTAGAAATAAAAATACATACCCTTTTGATGTGTATTAGCTTAAACTTTACTTGCAACGGTTTGAATATTTTTACGTTTGCGTTCTATTACATCCCCTCCCTGAGATAATACCGTAGCTTTTTCTGTAACGCCTGTTACACATTTGCCTTTGATCATCGCACCTGTTTCCACTGAAATAATTCCAGCTTCAATGTCACCAATGATACGCGCTGAACTTTTGATCTCTATTTTACCGTACACCTTAACGTTACCTTTAATCTCTCCAGCGATGATAATATTCTGCGCTTCAATATCAGCTTGTAATTTTGCCTTGTCGCCTATATACACATCTTTCGTAGTTTTAAGCATTCCCATGATACTACCCTCCACTGTGACATTCCCTTCACCGATGAGTTGTCCCTCAACACGAATACTCGGACCAATAATCGTTTCCGGAGTAGCACTATGAGATTGGGGAGATTTGAATAACATAGCATTTTTCTCAACAAGAGGATTCAATTGCAAGTATTGGGAATTGACGTGATTCATGAACCTCTTAAGATATTGTACCTATGTGTTAAGCCCTTTGTCAAAACATCAAAATTACGATAAAATATGAATACTTTTGATCAAAATATATGCAACAACATGAGCTGTTTATTTTGAAACGTGAGTTAATGATACTTGGTTTCCTCTGTGCATTCATTTTTGGGATTCTCATTGGCCTCTTGGCATACGAAACAAAAACCGGCCACGTGACTGCCACGGCGATTTTTGTAGGAAATCAACTCATACAACGTTAAATATTCAAGGCCCCGGTAGTTCAACGGATAGAACACTCCCGTCCTAAGGGAGATATGTAGGTTCAATTCCTGCCTGGGGCACCAAATTGAATTTGACATATACTACAAAATATACTAGGTTTACGTGTCAATCATGGGCGTGATTGAACCGGTAAGAACAATCCGAAAAAAATCCAAAGCAAAGGAAGAAAGGAGGAAAAATGCTGAAGCGTGGAATGATCTTTGACCTTGATGGGACATTGTTAGATTCCCAACGGGATTCCATCGAGACTGGGAATTACTTAATATCGCAGAGCCCCATGCGCTCTTTCCACGAGTTGTCGAAACTTTGCAGTGGCTCCGCACCGGTGGATGGATGGAAACCCAGAGAGGCATCATTCACTAAACTCGGTCTTTACAACGTATAAATAAAGTAGAAAGAATCGCGATCGAAATATTTTCCAGTCCGTTCATCGTAGATAGTCACGGTCCCAAGCCCAAAAAGTGGATAGGTTATATTTCCAACAGAAAATTCATCTTCAGCTGCACCAGTAAGGGCATCCGTTGCTTCTTCACCTACAAGATCTGCGAGTGGATCGGCAATTTCATCCAGAAAATTACCAAATACATCGAGCGGCTCCAATAACCCAATCAAAGTTTCTGCCCAAGAAGGAAGTAACATCGAGGGTACCTCCAAATTCAAATCGAGATCTTTGGAAGAACCAGCAGCAAGTGCGTGTTTTTTGTTATAAATCACTTTATATCCTGGCAAACTCTTCGCAATATATTCTAAGGTTTTCGAACGCGCAGCCACGTCTTGATCTGAAACCTCATCATCCGCAACGATTGCATCCCACCAATTGAATTGCGGAAGACTCAAGGCAACTTTTACCTTCAGGTGATTTTTTGGAACTCCTGGATTTGTGACAAAAACGCGTAACTCCAGATCATCTCCCTGACTAAATACAGGGAGAGTATTTTGAAGATCCGCGAGTACGCCAGGCAAGACGGGTTCATTGATGAGATTATTCGTCGCATACCCGACCCGATCCCCTTGCCAAGTCGTGCCGATACCTTCTGGAAATATTCCTGTGAGTATACGAAACGGTTTATTCCCCGACCCGTAATCATTATCGAAAAAATAAATATAATCGAGTCCTTGTGTAACGTATGAATACTTCCCATTCCGAGAAAGCGCAGCATCGGCTTTGCGACCTTCTTCTAGTGGAAGATGCCATTGCACTTTCCCTTCGGCATTCAAAGCCTGAATGTTCCGATTGTCGCCTAAAAGAATAGTCTGTCCGTCGTCAGATATATCCGGCGATGCAGAATGCAGACTTTTTATTGTTTTTGTCCACACAGGCTTATTACTTTCTCGTTTGAAAAAATAAACTTTGTCGTAAATAGTTCCAAGAAGATATTTGCCATCAGGAGACATGCGCACGGCGTACGTATCTTTCCCCAATTCATACCTCCACAAGGGTTCGTTTTGTGTTGTATCAATGAGATAAAAACTTTCATCAGTGCCAAGAAACACATACCGCGCGTCATCAGAGATCGCAATAGAATTAATGCCATCTTCTTCGTCAATATCCCACTTCTTGATATATTGCGAAGAATCTTTATCAAACAGATACACATCGGTAAACCGATCGCCTGCGACAAAGTATTCACCGTCTTGAGTGATTGCTGTTGCATCGAATACACTGACGCCAATCGCCACTTCATATAAAGGTACATTCGACGTGCGTGAAAGAATCCACACGCGACTTCCTACGACGGAAATATATCGCCCGTCGCCTGAAAAATCCATATCGAAGATTGTCTTATTTGGACTAAACCTCCACTTTGGTTTGTTACGGTTTTTTTTAAACAATAACACTTCCGGTAAAGGGCTTTTTTGTGTGTCGGTAATAATGGCCATATACTGACCATCATCCGAAAGTTTTGGATCTACGAGCACGTCATTCCCGGGTACCCGATATGTCCACGCGTGGGAGGGTTGTGGAAAAAATACAAATATAAAAAACCCTGCCGTAAGGGCGGCTTTCAAAAAATATCTTTTATTCATACGTGTATTTTCAATAATTTTGCTGAATTTTATTTGACGCTACTTCGTGCAACTACCACAGTCTTTGCCAGTCGATCACCCAGGCGTTGTTTTTTATCTGATTTCCAAATCAAAATAGCAGCCACAAGATAAAAGAATAGTCCGTCAACAGCGCGTAGGACGTTACGAATCAATGCTGCAAGAAAATTCATTTTTTGCCCGTCTTCTTTTACGATTTTCATTCCAAGAATGAGTTTCCCGGGGGTTCCAGCGAGCAGCCATTCAAGTACCAGATAGTAAGCAATTGCAAAAAGTACGTAGAGCGCTGCGCTACCGCCACAGAGTCCAAAAAAAGAACCATCATCTATATTCGTCGAACCAACACTAGCAAAAGCATTACATCCTGCTGGGTAACTTCGACCAAAAAGTTTGAAAAAGATCCACAAGACAATCGCTAAAATAATTGTGTCAATAACAATTGCTGCAAACCGAGGACCAACGCCTTTATAGACAAGGCCGGCTGTATCAGCTTTTTGAGCTGCGGAAGGAGTTGTAGTATTTGGCATATTTTATTTGATTTAATGTTGAGACGCATTCACCGAATACGATGATGAATGTTTTTGTACTATTGTGAGTATAGCATGTTTGAGTGTTATTGTTCGATACGTACAGAATCAATCACTGCCATTGCCTTTGACTTGGAAGTATCATAAAGATTTTCTGGCGCGGTATAGGTAAAACTGTATGCTTTTGCTTCGAGAATAAACCACATGCCGGTTGCGCGTGCCGTCAGTGTATCATTACTGAGTGTATACTCAACTGTATACGATGGATAACCAACCGTGGTGCTATCGTATGAATCCAAAAGTTTAAATTCTAATCCGAGATTGCTCAGTCCAGTGATTGAAGTCGCAGAATAGTCTTCCAGCGCAACACCTTCCACACCTAAATCTTCAACATACATTGTAATATTTGCTCCACTTTTATCTCCGAAACTTATCGCACCTTCTTCTGATTCTTTTTGAAACCAATCCTTGGGATACTCCAGCGTTAAATCGTTCTCTGCGTCTTCATATATTTTCAATTCTGCAGAAGATGCGAATCGCGATGAAGAAGTATTGTTCGTATTCTTCATGCGGGGTTGTATGATGAACCAACCACCAAGCAAAATAATGAGTACTACCACAATAATAGCCGTAATTTTGAGAGTCGCGCTCTTCATAGAAAAAAATTAAGAATAAAATAAAAAGCGATGCGCTTGATCGCCCTTGAAAGATTGTTTATTTTTTTGTTTCCTCCGAAAATATTATTTTTGTAAAACTCTTGCATTCTATTATAACGATACGCAACAATGTGGTCAAAAAATTCAGGGATGATAGCTTTATTTTTTAAAATTTAATTTTCTCCCTCAGACTGTCTGAGAATTCGCTTGCAAGTTCGAGGACAGTCTGGGCCGAATCGGTCGGGCAAAAATCGGAAAGTCAGATTTTGGTGCCCGAGGCGGGACTCGAACCCGCACGGTCGCTAACGGACCACAGCATTTTAAGTGCTGCGCGTCTACCGATTCCGCCACCCGGGCAATAAAAATTCTCCATCCCTATTATGAATCTTGTTTGCTTGACTGCGCAACTTGCTCCACAAGAAAATCCACGACTTTTTGGGTGTTGAACATATTGCGTATATAACGTTCGTAGGCTTCACTTTCGATATATTTTAAAGTCTTCGAATCGTTTTCATATCTCTTTTTTTGCACATCAATTTCTGCTGTCACTTGTTTTGCATCTACTTGAATTTTTTCCTTCAGAGCTATTTCTCGCAATACCAAAATACTTTTGACCCGCTGAAGAGCTTGCGGTTGCAAATCTTTCTGTAATTGATCCTGCGTTTTTTTAATCGTCTTCAAATAATCATCAAATTTTCCTCCCTGCGATTCTAGCTCGGATTTAAGTTCCGCGAGTATGCGATCAATCTCTGACGTAATCAACACTTCTGGGAGTTCCCCAAATTTCGTTCGCTCGACAACTTCGCGTAATACTTCTGTCTCCAAACGCAGACGTTCTTTGTATTCTCCTTCTTTATGGAGATTCACACGAAGTGCCTCACGCAATTCAACGAGATTTTTATAATTCCCCAAACTTTGAGCAAAATCATCCTTCAGTTCCGGCAGCATCACTTCATATACTTCATGCACCTGCACGCGAAATTCTGCTTCTTTTCCTGCAAACTGCTGCGTATGATAGTCTTTGGGAAAACGCAATGAAAAACGTTTTTCCTCTCCACGTTGCATGCCGATGACTTGATCAGAAAAGCCGGCCACAAACGTGTCGAGATTGAGATCGATTTCTTGTTTGCGAAACGATCCGTTCTCGAGAAGCACGTTGTCTTGGAAAATATCTAAATCCGCAAGGACTTTATCCCCTTTTTGCACTGCACGCTGGACCAATTTTTGTGAGGCTCGCAATCTGCGTAATGATTCCAATGTTTTTTCTACTTCTTTATCCTGCACGTGAATACTTTTTTTCGCAGTGCGAAAGTTGCGATATGCTCCGAGCTCCACTGTTGGATAGACAGAAATGATCGCGTTATATATCAATGGATTGCCGGGTGCGAGTTTTTCTGGCGTCACATTCGGTGAGCCTATGATTTCAAGACGCTCTTGCGTTAAAGCACGAGGGAGCGTATCCATCACCGCTTCACGAAAAGCCTCTTCATAGATTTTTACATTTCCAACATGACGCTTTAAGATATCCATCGGCACGTGCCCAGGACGAAAACCGGGAATTTTCACTTCCTGTGACATGTGCTGCGCGGCTTTTTGCACAAATGGCTCGACTTCTTGAATCGTGAGTTCCACGCGAAGTTCTACTTGCGATTTCGGAAGATTTTTGTGAGTAACATTCATGCTGATTATCGTGAAAATTTCTTGCGATAGAGCGCTTGACTTTCTTTAACGATCGCGAGTGCTTTTTTGCGATCCTCAAATGCCGTTACTTCTACAATTTTGTTCTGCAAAAGCTTGTAAGTTTCGAAAAAGTGTTTGATTTCTTTCTTGGTGTGCTCACTCACGTCGGATATATCTTTCAAAGTTTCGAAATGAGGATCTTTCATTGGCACCGCAATAATTTTATCATCCTGATCGCCGCTATCCGTCATAAGAGCTGCGCCTACGGGGCGCACTTCCGCAAGAATTCCTGGAAACAAGGGATAGGTCGTCAAAAGAATGACATCCAACGGATCGTCGTCGTGCCACCAAGTTTGCGGCGCAAATCCATAATCAAAAGGATAGAATTGAGAAGTGTAACTCACGCGATCAAGTTTAATCAAACCAGTTTTTTTATCGATTTCATATTTGTTCGTAGAGCCCTTCGGAATTTCTATGACTGCGTAAAACGCTTCCGGCGCTTTTTCACCTAGGGGGACGTCGTGAAGAAGATTCATACGTATCTATTAAGAATAAATGATTCAAATTTACGCCTTGGGCGTTGTATCATCGGTATCACTCACGGCATCCGAGGTAATCGGTGGAGTTTTTACACCTTCCTCCTTTTGCGTTACGCCGTATTCTGGCGCTTTTTGTGTTGTTGCTCCTTGAGCGGGTTTCCCTTCTTTGATGATATCAATTTTCCATCCTGTTAACTTTGAAGCAAGTCGTACATTTTGTCCTGCTTTTCCGATCGCAAGTGAAAGTTGATCTTCTTTGACTTCCGCAAGAGCCGCTTTGTGTTTCTCATCGAGTTTCACGCTCAAAATTTTCGCCGGCGATAAAGCGTGAATGATAAAGCGTACAGGATCATCAGACCATTCCACAATGTCAATTTTTTCCCCGCCTAATTCTGAAATCACTGTCTGAACGCGACTCCCGCGTTGACCAACACAAGAGCCAATCGGATCAATATTATCCTCGAGACTCTGGACAGCGATTTTTGTGCGACTGCCGGCTTCACGAGCAATGGATTTAATTTCGATGACACCGGATTCAATTTCCGGTACTTCCGTGAAAAAAAGTTTCGCAACCATGTTTGGATGCGCGCGTGATACTACAATTTCTGGTCCTTTGTTCGTTTTTTGTACGGACACAATATAGATTCGTAGCTTTTGACCGGGTCGATAATTTTCATAGGGTACTTGCTCTTGCGAAGGCATCAACGCAACCGTTTTGCCAATATCAATGAGGATATTTTTTCCTTCAATACGTTGCACGATTCCCGAAACAATTTCCCCTATCCGTGATTCAAAATCCTGTAGAATTTGATCCCTCTCTGCTTCTCGCAATTTTTGAATGACTACTTGCTTTGCGGTTTGTGCAGCCATGCGTCCAAACGTGGCAGCTACATCCAGTTTTGTCCGAATCACATCCCCTATCACAGCATCAGTTTTTATGAGCAATGCATCTTCCAAGCTTATATCGGTTTTTGGATTAAATTTACGTTTTGGTTCTTCTCCTTCTCCCTCTTGCTCTTGCTCTTGCTCTTGTTTTTGCGCTGCGTCCCCTTCTGATGGCGCTGCTTCTGCTTTCATATTTTTCTTTTCCGCTTTTATCTTGACCTTTGTAGCTTCTTGTGGTTGTGATACAGACTCCGCCGGCGACGTAACTTGTGGAGATTTTTCCTCGAGCGGCTCCAGAGTATTCATATCAACAACAGTTTTTTCGTCATATACTTCTGACTGTCCTGTTTCGGGATGAAAATTTACTTTAATATTCTGATTTTTGAGACCGAATTCTTTACGGTACGCGACTGCCATAGCAGCTTCTATCGTTTCCAGTACTGATTCGTATGAAATATTTTTTTCGCTGCAAATTTGCTTGATAGCTTTTACAATATCCGATGACATACAAAAGAATTATGAGTAAAAATGACTAGGCCAACGTGCATCGGACTAGTCATTTATTACGCTATCATACTTTCAGGAGATGCGCAAATGTATCTTCTAATATCCAGAAGCTGGGGGTGGCGGAGGTGGTAATTCTTCATCTTTAGGTTTCCCGGCCGTAGATTCCCCTTCCACTGCATTAGATTTTCCCTCTTTACTTTGAGTTTCCAATGATTTTTGAGTACTTTGAGGTGTTGTTGTAGAAGATGGAGAAGAAGATGGAGAAGCAATATCTTTTTGCTTTTGTTCTGACATTTGCATCACACCTCGCCTGCGAAATAAAATAACAAGGATGACGAGCGCTATCACAAGCCACAACATCCATAGACGATTCGGTTTTTGAGACGATGTGTCTGCCGCTATTGTTGTCTCGGGAGACGAAGTCGACGTTTCGGATACTTCTGTATTTTTATTCTGAAGATTTGCTGCCTCGGTTTCCGATTCATTTTTTTCTTCGTTTTCTTCGGTTGCTTTCACAGCAGTAGTGGAGTTCGTATTTTGTTCAACAGATGCTGGTGTTTCCACTGTTGACGACGGGGCTTCGGATTCCAGTGTTTCTTCTAACTCTTGCTGTTTTTCTTGTGTTTCTTTTGTATCGGTTGCCTCTTCTGTCTGAATCGTATCAATCTGGACCTCTGATGGTGCCTTTGGAGTCTCTCCATCCTTATCTTGTTTTCCTGCTTGCTCGGTGACTGTTATATCCGCTTGTACTGCTGCTTTTTGTGCCAACGGTAGATAAAAATTCTCAACACGCGAGAAGGCGCTTGCTTTCCCAGACGTATCAACTGCGGTTGCATACACACTGTGATTTTTCCCTGCTTCGAGCGGCAAAAATGGCTTATAAGCGAAGTCAGTAATTTTTTTCTGATTTTTTGAAGTAACCTCAATTTCACCGTTCAAGTTTCCGTCGATAAAAATTCGGATACGCGCCGGAACCCAAGTCAAGCCCACGATCCATGGCTGAACCGATGTCGTCCGTGTATTCACAACCGGTTTCATGAGCGTTGGCGCTGGAAATGCCTTGAGTACTTCGAAATCAATACGTGTGGATAAAGCGCTTTGTCTTGATCCATCGGGCCATTGTGCACGAACTTGTGCATAATGGAATCCTGGTTTTAAGTGAAGAAAAGGAATGTAAGCAAAACTAGCGGTGCCGTTGTTTGCATTTTTTACTTCTGCATAGCCGTAAAATGTATCATTAATATATACCGCGACTCGCGTATTATTCTGAGTGAGACCGCGCAGAAGCGGCTTTTGATGTGTTGTTTGAAAGAGTTTTTGAGCAGATGGCACGACAAGCGTTGGAATACCAGGGGCGCTTTGCGCATCAGCTGGTTCCATATAGAAAAAAAGACTGCTGATCAGTAGTAAAAAAAACAGGACGATATGGCGTATAGGAAACAAGACAGAAACATGTTGTATCATAAGATAAATTAGCGAGTAAAAAATGGATTTGCTCTTGGAAATAAGGAATCTCATTATCTTACACTATCACCTTTCACTGTCAAATAATGCGCAGATGTGGATGATGTCGCAGTCGTATGTTGCGTCCAGCTCCATCATACAAAATACTCAGTGCGTCGATACGTACAACGTACCAACGCGGAAACATACGCGCAACTTGCAGTGCCAAAAAATACAGGCGCCTGCGTTTATGATAAGTAAGACTCTCTTCTGGCCAACCTGCGATGTTACCGCGACGCAATTTTACCTCTACACACATGAGTGTATTTCCCTTCATCATGACGAGATCAATTTCACCTTCACGAAAGCGTACATTCTTCTTCCAGAGTCGAAATCCGCGTCTTTCAAAATAGCGCTGTGCAACTTGTTCTCCCCAGTCTCCGAGTGCACGCGTAGAATATTTCATAAAAGGGTCTGTCGCCGAATACGCTTTCGTCTGTGAAATCGTAGAATTTCGTGACAGAATTGCTGAATAAATTTTGAGGTTTATATGGAATATAAGCTGAAAAATTTTGAAGCGATGCTGGCCGAAATGCTACGATTGCAACAGAAATGGTATTCGGCGACAGATCCTAAAAATAAAAAAACGGATCGCTGTCATATTGAGAGGAGCGCCGCTCTTTTGAGGATATCATTACTCTTTCTGGAAGACAAGAGCGAAATGATACTTTCCTGGTGAAAAATGCTGGATTAATTTAAAACCGAGCGCTTCTGCATGCTTTTTCACAACATCCGGATCAATACGCGTATCTTTTGAAGGTCCAAAAGGCGAAGTTGCGCGACTCCAATCCGTTACGAGCAGTTTACCGCCTTTTTTGAGTAATCTCCCTGCTTCTTTGAGAATATTTTCTGGTTGCTTACTTTGATGTAAAACATTGTTTACATAGGCAAAATCGATTAATTTCTCCGGAATTTTTGCTGCGCCGTAGATTTCTAAATTTGTCCATACTGTCTGGATATTATAAAAACCTGTAAGATGCGCCTTACTTTCGATAGCTTGCAACACATGTTTTAAAATATCAGCAGCATACACCGTCCCACTTTCACCAATAATTTCAGCGGTCGCGAAGGTCCACGTACCGGTTCCCCCAACACCTAAATCAGCGACTTTATCCCCGACCGCGACGCCAATTTTTTTTAAAACAGCTGAGACATCGATGAGTGATCGGTCTGAAAGAATATGTTCCGGCATATTGTTGACTAAAATAAGCGGACGAGCTTTGAAATTTTTGCAAGAAAAATTTTCATTTTTCACAGACGAAAGCGCATTCGGCGACAGTCCCATTATACCATAACATTTGTAAGAAAACTTCTGCGATGCCAGAGACATGGCCCGTGTTGCTTGAGTCGTCTACGATGTAACAATGTACCGTAACCTTTGTGTTGTTCGAATGCGTATTGCGGATAGTGATACGATGCCATACGCATCATAGCATCACGACTGACCTTCGCAATGATAGAAGCCGCAGCAATACTATATACGTTTTGATCACCATCAACGATGCTTTGTCCTGGGAAAGTAAATTTTTGATCAAGGCCGTCAATGAAAGTAAATTCCGGAATGAGATGCAACGTTGTCACTGCTTGTATCATAACCTCCCGATTCGCCCAGCTAATACCGCGTGCGTCGATTGTTGTAGCGCTCAGAGAATATACAGACCAAGCAAGCGCGACTCTCGCGATGCGTTTATAAAGATGCTCACGCTGTTGTGGATTGAGTGACTTTGAATCACGAATGTTACGCAGTCTCGGTGTGCGCGGCAACACAACAGCTGCAGCCACAATAGGTCCCGCCAAGGCACCGCGACCGACTTCGTCGACTCCTGCGATATATTGATACCCCTGTTTAAAAAACTTATTTTCGAGTTGCTGTCTTGGATGCATACGGAGATGAAAGCGTATTCGGCGACAGACCCCATTGCGCTTGCGTTGCCTCAGCAACGCGTTCGAGCGCAACAATATATGCCGCGGTACGAAGTTCGGTTTGAAATCGTTTGTGTATATCCCAAACATGATCAAATGCTGTGGCCATGACTTCTTCGAGCTTTGCAAAGACAACATCTTTACTCCAGTGTTCTTTATGTTTGTTTTGTTCCCATTCAAAATAAGAAACAGTCACGCCGCCGGCATTTGCAAGAATGTCTGGCACAACAATGATGCCTTTTCGAGCAAGTATTTCATCTGCGTCTGGCGTCGTCGGTCCATTAGCAAGTTCCATAATGACCTGCGCGCGGATCCTTTCAGCATTCTCATGTGTAATTTGATTTTCAATCGCCGCTGGAATGAGAATATCGCAATCACACTCCAAAAGTTCTGCATTAGAAATCGCCTGATAATGTTCGGCATCCCAACGAGTGCCGTCAAAGTACGCCCCAGATGCAAATTCTTTTTCCTTTTTCGTGCGTGCAAGATATTCAGCATTCATACCGAGACCTCGCATATCTAGAATACCTCCGTGAGAATCTGACACTGCAATCACTCGAAATCCAGCTTCGGTCAGGAGTCGTACCATCGTTGCGCCGGCGTTGCCAAAACCCTGAATAGCAACGCGCGCGTTGTTTGGGAGTTGTAATTTTTTCCTGAGCGAATGCAGAACGAAAAATCCACCTTGTGCTGTTGCAGTATCTCGACCTTCCGAACCTCCTGCATGTAAAGGCTTGCCCGTGACTACAGCCGGTGTCGGCGCACCGACAGAGGTACTGTACTCGTCTGCGATCCATGCCATAATCTCTGGTGTTGTATATACATCCGGCGCTGGAACATCTTTATCTGGACCAATCACGTCTTGTAACGCTCTGGTAAATCCACGCGACAGTCGCTCAAGTTCGCCTCGAGATAATTGACGTGTATCCACAGTAATCCCGCCTTTTCCGCCACCGAATGGAATGCCAACAACAGCACATTTCCATGTCATCCACGCCGCGAGAGCCTTGATTTCATCCATATTTGTTTCGGGATGAAAACGTAATCCCCCTTTGTACGGCCCACGCGCATTATTGTATTGCACACGAAATCCATGAAAAATGCGCGGTTGTCCGTTATCCATACGCACAGGGAAAAAAACTTCAATCGTGCGGTTCGGTCGCTTGAGTATTTCGTAGAGATCGTCGTCGATTTTATGAAGTGTTGTAGCCTTTTCCAATTGCTGGAGAGCGTGTTCAAAGGGGTTGTATGACATACAACAATTGAAAGGATGAATTATTTTGTAAAGCCCCAGTCAGGAATTACAACACTGCGTTTCCCTTGTCTGAGCTGTATATATTTATAGGCAGCGAGAGCGGCTTTAGCGCCTTCCCCTGCCGAGATCACAACTTGTTTATATTCGAGTGTTGTGGCATCACCTGCCGCAAAAATTCCGGGTGTTGAAGTTTCACAATGTTGGTTGACTATAACTTGCTGACGCTTATCTAAAGTCACAAGATCTTTAACCCACGCAGATTTTACGATATACCCCATCTCAACGAAGATGCCATCGAGATTAATAGTGCGTATTACTGATGCCGCATCTTGTACCTTAATGCCTGCAACTTGCTCCTTACCGAGTATTTCAAGTACACGCGTTTCAAGGTGTATGGTGATATTGTGAGTCTGTTCCACTTTTGATTTGAGGATGGGATTTCCCGAAAGCGCGGTGCCTTGATGGATGAGATACACTTTTTTACAAAGACGACTGAGTGATTCGCTGGCATCCAGTGCGCCGATGCTGCCCCCTGCGACCGCGACAATTTTACCTTTAAAAAACGAGCCATCGCACGTTGGACAATACGAAACACCTCGACCGCGCAATTGCGTTTCTCCCGGTACTCCGAGATCTCGTGGCGTCAATCCAAAGGCAAGAATGACTGTGTGCGTTATAAACATCGCGGTTGGCGTGTGCACGGAAAATGTTTCGTCTTCGCATTTTGTAAGTCCAGTGACTTCCTGAAATTCAAGCCTTGCTCCAAATTTTTGTGCTTGCTTTGCAAAAGCGTCCATGATGTCGAATCCGTTCATGAGCGGAAGCCCAGGATAATTTTCAATTTCCGGTGTACGCGCCGCTTGTCCGCCAAGATCTTTGGTGACTAAAAGTACTTTCAATCCTCGCCTCGCAGCATACAGCGCAGCAGATAATCCTGCTGGTCCACCGCCGACAATAATAACATCGTAAAGTGTCGTATCCGATTGCATACATTAGGCCATACTCGCGTCGAGCGATTCTGTGATTTTACTTTTATCTTGGACACCGATCAACTGCTCGAGAACTTTCCCATCTTTAAAAATGAGGAGTGTTGGAATGCTCATAATACCAAATTGACTCGCAGTTTGAGGATTTTCATCCACATTCAATTTGCCAACTTTTATATTTTTTCCTTCATACTCTTTCGCGACTTCTTCAACAATCGGTCCAAGAATCTTGCACGGGCCACACCAGGGAGCCCAAAAATCAACCAGTACAGGCGTTTGAGACATGATCACTTCTTTCTCAAAATTTTGATCAGTGAGTATAAGTTCTGACATAGTAAAATAAATGCAAAGTTAAGTAGGAGTATTATAGCATAGCTGCTCCTCTTGTCAGCATGCTGCAGTCATATTACCATACGTACAACGAACGCACATTTCAATAACCTTCCTACAGAAAAGGAATACAACCATGACGGAACTGATGATTTCTGAAGGTCGAAAAGAAGTTCAGGATCTCAAATTTTGGAACAGAGCGTCAAGGTGGTTGCCCCGAACTACTGTACTTTTTGTGATTGCGGTGGTGAATTTTCTTATACAAGCGCTCGACGCATCGTCTTTTTCACCGTTCAGTTTACACTTGCCGTTTTATTCGACGATCGTTAGCGTGCTCACAGCAATACCCGCGGTGCTCTTTTACCTACAACGGAGCTCATGTTCACTCCCTTCCTGGATTGTGGATCGAATACCTGAAATTCTTCAGCTCATTCGAACTCACAATGAAGCAGCAAGAGGCTTTACAAGTCTCCTTCAGGCACAAGCGCTTGCGCATGGTGAGAATCCCGAGATTGTGAGAGATCTGAAACGGCAAAAAAATTTTTTAGAGTTGCGTAAAGTTCGACTCGAACGAGCGCTCGCTTTTTTAGAAGCTCTGAAAGGTTGTGTTGATAGTACACTTGATCGATTTGAGTCGGCGCTACCACCAACGACGTTTGGTCCAAAAGAACTTCAACAGGCATTCGAGGCACTTCTTGACGCATGCCAAATCAAACCTGAAGAAGTTTCGTTACTTATGGATCCTGAGAACCGATCTCTTGACTTCACACGATCGGACGTGACACAACTCAGAGCAGTACTGCGCACAGAACGATCACTTCTAAGAGGCCAGACTCTCCTTCACCTTGCAGATGATCTCGATAGTGATGATGCTGATGAACCTGATGAGCCAAAGTAAGGATCGAAAAGGAGGGTGCTGCATGGACGCGCAATTTCATTAGGGGAGCTTTTGCGTAATAAAGCTTTCCTACTCGTGGCCACGTCGCCAAGTGGTAAGGCAGGGGTCTGCAAAACCCCTATACGGCGGTTCAATTCCGCCCGTGGCCTCATAATATACCTCGTTGTTCATTTGAGAATGAAACTGAGTGCATTATAATCTTTCAGCGGTTTACAAAACTGCCTGATAAGATACAATGTTAAAATAATCCGCGGGTATCGTATAACGGTCATTATGCATCCTTGCCAAGGATGAGAGACGGGTTCAATTCCCGTTACCCGCTCAATTCCAAAGCAGTTCAGCGCATACGATACACTGCTTGTTTTCTGAAAGTTATGAAGTATTTTTTTACTGCGTTCTTTGTTATACTATAAAAAAGTTGGATTTAATATCTATTTTCCTTTCATGAATTCGAACAACAAAGATACTTATAATAACTCAGAATCCTCTACTACAAGCGAGGTATCTGACGCCCAAGAGAGTCATGTTGAAATTTCTTCGGATCTCACGAAACAAACACTCACTCGCAAGATGCAAGATATAGAGATTCAAAGAAAAGAAGAACTCACCGAAGAGCGAGGCACGCAACTCGGCATGCATTACATTAATCTCCTTGGCTTCCCTATTGGACCAGAGACACTTGCCGTCATACCGGAAAAATTCGCCCGCCAATACCGAGTGATTTGTTTTTTTAAAGACGAGGCTCAAATTCGTATTGCCGCTCTTGAACCACAGGATTCTGGTATTCAAAAAATTGTAAGCGATTTTCAAAAAACCTTCCCGCTTTCCCACATTGAAGTTTATATCTTTTCTGAACACAGCTTCGAAAAAGCGGTCGAACTCTATAAAGCACTTCCGAAATTTAAGCCCATTTCAAAGGAACTGGCACTTGATCAAGCAACACTCGAACGATTCCAAAAAGAAATTACAAACTTTGATATTTTTCAAAAACGTTTACAAACCGGCACTGTTTCCGAAAAACTAGCGCTCATTATTGCTGCTGCGATTCGTGCAGAAAGTTCCGATATTCATATTCAATCAGAAGCAAACGAAGGTTCTATTCGATTTCGAATTGACGGAGTCTTGCAAATCGTTGGCACGCTCCCTAAAGCAGTCGTAACGAAATTAGTGAATCGCATTAAATCAATCGCGGGTTTGAAAATTAACATTACCGATGTACCGCAAGATGGCCGCGTGACAGTGGAATTAGGAAACGAAAAACTTGATGTACGTGTTTCAAGTCTGCCGAGTGCATACGGCGAAAGTATCGTGATGCGATTACTTCTTGCAAATATCGTCCACCTCAGCTTCCAGGATCTTGGGCTGCGCGGCAAAGCGTTTGATGATTTGAAACGCGAAATTGGACGACCGAACGGTATGATTCTTACTACCGGTCCTACTGGCTCAGGTAAAACCACAACTATGTATGCTATGCTGCGGCAACTAAATAAACCAGAAGTGAAGATTGTCACTTTAGAGGACCCGATTGAGTATAAACTACCAGGCATTACACAAAGCCAAGTGAGTTACAGTAAAAATTATACGTTCGCCAAAGGTCTTCGGGCTATTCTTCGACAGGATCCTGATATTGTGATGGTGGGAGAAATACGCGATGCGGAGACTGCTGAAATTAGTGTCCAAGCGGCTCTCACTGGCCATCTTGTACTTTCCACTATCCACACCAATGATGCCTCCGGAGCTGTGCCACGATTTCTCTCTATGGGTGTCAGACCTTTTCTCCTCGCGCCGGCACTGAATACGATTGTTGGGCAGCGCCTTGTGCGTAAAATTTGTCCGCATTGTAAAGTTCCTGATGATACTTTGAGCGAAGCAACACTTGAGACGGTACGAAGTATTATTGCAGATATCCCAGAGTCCTCTCAAACACGCGTGGATCTGTCGAATATGAAATTCTATCATGGAAAAGGTTGCGCACAATGTCATAATGGACTCCGTGGGCGCATCGGCATTTTTGAGGTCTTGATAATGAATGAGAATATTGAGCGCGTGTTACTTTCTGAAGAAGTTTCAGAATATCGCATGAAGGATCTTGCTCATGAATACGGCATGATTACAATGGTGCAGGATGGACTCATTAAAGCATTAAATGGCATTACAACTGTTGCCGAAGTATTTCGTGTTGTACAATAAATTATGAGTAGCGTATTAATCCTATGTTATATGTTTTCTTCAAATACGTTGTCACAATAAAGGACTGTCGCCGAATGTTATTTCTTGTTCAAGACACAAAATAAAGAAGAGGATGACTCTCCTTTCTCAGCACACTGTGCAGTGTTAGTGCTTCGAAAGCGAGAGTCATCCTCTTCTTTTGTTTTGCACATTGCATAAGAAACGGCATTCGGCGACAGTCTCTATCAATGAGATAATTCCCAATCGGCACGTACTGTGAGTTGCAGAGGATCTGAAAAATTCCCTACAAGAAAATGATGAATTGCTGCGAGTGCTACCATCGTAGCATTATCGGTACATAAGTGTTTCGGCGGTACAAAAAATGGAATCCCGATTTTTTGACTATGTCTTCGTAACACAGCCCGTAGTTTTTGATTTGCAGCAACTCCACCGACTAACAAAACAGTTTGTGCCTTCACCTCGCGCACTGCTCGCAAGGTTTTCGTGACGAGCAGTTCCACAACAGCATCTTGAAATGCATTACAGATGACAGCACGTTCATGAATACTACGTGGTGGATGTTGTGCGACATAGTAACGCACCGCTGTTTTTAATCCCGCGAAGCTCATATCGAAACTTTGATCTTCAATCATCGGACGCGGAAATCGCACCGATGATGATGGGCGTGAATGTACGGAGCGTGCGCATTTCGCAATGGCCGGTCCACCTGGGTATTCTAAATGCAGTATTTTTGCGACTTTATCAAAGGCCTCTCCAACCGCGTCATCTCGTGTTCTACCTACAAGGGTATAGACACCAACACGAGGTATCAGAATCAATTCTGTATGCCCACCAGATACTACAAGTGCGAGCGCTGGGAATCGTATGTGTTTCCCAGAAGTAAACGTTGCAGCAATGTGTGATTCGATGTGATTCATCGCTAGAAGCGGTTTTTTAAAAACAAACGCAATGGTTTTTGCAGTCTCCACTCCCACCATAAGTGATGTAATCAATCCAGGTCCGGCAGTAACGGCAATTGCATCAATATCTTCCATGCATTTGCTACCGTGGCGTAGAACGCGATCGATGCAAGGGAGTACTGCCGGCACGTGTTGCCGTGCCGCGACTTCTGGTACGACTCCTTGTGTTTTTTGATGCAACGCGATCTGAGACTGGACACTCTGTCCGAGTATATGAATACACCGAGGCATTCCATTCACGAATGTTTCTTTTGTAAAAGCGACGATGCTTGCCGCGGTTTCATCACATGAAGTTTCAAGAGCAAGAATATGATACATATTTTTCATTTGCAAAAAGAGAGTGATTAGTTGAGTGTATAATGCTTAGACGTTTGATTTTTACTATTTTTTATGGTACAATGAAAGTAGTTCTAAAAATTAAAATTCATAAACGTATGCACAATTACGTTAAATCCCTTCTCGTGATCAGTGGGATTCTGTTCATTCCGAGTGTAACACATGCGGCTTTTGGTGACACGTCGACTTACTTTAGCCGGCAATATAATGCAGAAAATAGTGGTCTGCCTCCTTTGAAATCGTATCTTGATATGTCCCGATCTTTCGCAAAAAGTACCAAAAGCGATATTTTTATTGCTGACACACAAAATAATGTCATTCGGTACTGGAAAATAAGACCTGATAAAGTCGCAACCTTTGCTGGTAACGGTCAATACGGCACGACCGATGGCGCTCGTCTTCTTGCAAATTTCCATAATCCCATGGGGATTACGATCGCGAACAACAATGATATGTATATTGTTGATACTGGAAATAGTACTATTCGCCGTATTCGCGCTGCCACAGATAAAGATGGTGATGGATATGGAGACATGGTTGAAACTATTGTTGAAAAAAATGCTGGTTTACGAAGACCTCAGGGTCTTACCATTCGAGACAATGTTCTTTTTATCACTGATACAGGAAATAATCGAGTAGTACAAACTTCTTTGAATGGCGGGGTTCTGAAAGTTGTAGCCGATCGAATGCCAACGCCATCGAAAATTGATTGGTATGGCAATCGCCTTTTCGTCATGCTGGAAGGCAATCAGTCTATCGAAGAATTTCATCTGAACGGAGTGCGAACCACGCATAATCGACTTGTTGGTGGATTCCAGGACCTTGGTGCCATGCGCGTAGATGGCCGCTTCCTCTATGTTGCTGCCGGACGACAAGGAGTTTGGAATGAAATTTGGAAAATCGATCTTTTGGGTCCAAGGAATAAAAAACGACTTCTTGAAAGGCGTCGAGAAACAGAAATGCTTAATGATGCTTCCGACATGCTCTTCCGAAAAAATAAAGGTAAGAAAGAGCTCCTTATGCTCTTTAAAGGCGGCTCAAGTATTTTCCGCTTTGACGCAAAAGACGGCGCTAACGAAAAAATAGTCGTTGGTAAACAGCGGTACATGCATGAAATGGGGAGTAAATCGAATACACTCATCGGCAGACCAATTGACCTCATTCTTTCTCCTGATAAAACTCGCCTTCTCATGACTGCGAATGACCGCATCCTCGAATTTAACCTGCTCACCGAAAAGTCACGTTTTATTGCTGGAAGCCCAATGGATAATTATGAAGAGGGTACGGGCGCTGAGGTACGCATGTCTGATCCTACGCAAATTGTCATGAAATCTGATGGAAAAACGCTCTACTTCGTGGACAGAAATAATCATCGCATTCGGAGTATCAATACTTCGACAGGCGCAACTAAGTATCTGACTGGCGCTGGAGAAATCAATGCTTTTCGTTCCAATAATGGCTACCAAGAAGGTGGTCCATGCCCAACGACCTTTAAACCAAAAGCGAAGGGATGTGCATATTTTAATCGTCCTACGGGTATTGCACTCTCCAAAGATCAAAAGACACTCTATATTGCTGACGGTTCAAACAACCGAATCCGTATGGTGACTATTGCCACAGGGAAAACGAAACTCATTGCGGGTTCAGGAGTTGCCGGCTTTAAAGATGGTATGGGTGCTAGTGCCAAGTTTAATGGCCCATATACTTTAGCGCTTTCTAGCGATGGCAAATTCCTCTTTACAGCGGATAAATACAATCATGCCATTCGAAAAATTGATCTCAGCAATAATAACGTCACAACATTGGTAGGTAAAGGCAAAGCAGGATACCGCGATGGCAATCTTGTGGATGCTTACTTGAATATTCCAGAATATCTACACATGGGCTCTGATGGAAAATTGTATTTTACCGAAGCTGGTAATTTCCGCATTCGAGTTATTGATTTTACCGCTGGCAAAACATATCTTGTCTCTGGTATCGGGGATCGCGGAGTAGCTGATGGTAACATAAGTGTCGCCACATGGGGACAACCTAAAGGTATAGTTCTGAAAGGCACAACATTGTTTGTTGCGGATTATCTCAACGACAAAGTCCGGAAGATTGATGTAGGACAATAAGAAAGTTTTGGTAAACGATCTTCTCGATTCAGTCTCCGGTTCCACAGCTTACAAAAACTGCCAATAACGGCAGTTTTTGTATTTCGAGTTGTATTTTAAGATAGTCGCCGAAGATCGTTTCTTATCCAAAGTAAAAAATAAAAGAGGAGGAAGACTCTTGCTTTCGAAGCACTCACACTGCATAGTGTGCTGAGAAAGGAGAGTCTGCCCCCTCTTTTGTTATGCGCATTGCACAGGAAACGATATTTGGCGACTATCTCATTTTGTGAGATAAGCTCGAGTTATTGCCCTTGCGGCGATGACGCCAAAAATTCATCTTTGACACCTGTATGAAAAATTGTTATATTTTGCTTACTTAGGCTTGAAAATGCCTTGATCAAGGCCCCATCGTCTAGTGGTTAGGACATCAGGTTTTCATCCTGGAAACGGGGGTTCGACTCCCCCTGGGGTCGCCTACATCAACTTTTTTTGAAAAAGTTTCACCCAATAGCCCAGGACTCCAGCAACCACCGCAACATTCAGAGATGTTTTGCTTCCGAACATAGGAATGTGTACTACGGCGTCAGCGAGTTCGAGAATTTTGTTATGATGTCCTTCACGTTCAGGACCAAATACGAGCGCAACACGGTTCGGCCAAACTATATTTCGCATATCAATACTTGAATCTGTTTTTTCTGCCGCAAAAATTTTCACGCCTTGAGCTCGCAGTTCCTTAAACACGACACCCAGTTCCCATGATTTTTCCCATGCAACGAAATTTTCCGCACCTAAGGCAGTCTTGTGAATTTCCGGATGCGGTGGAATCGGTGTAATTCCACATAAATAAACGTATGCTACCGAAAGAGCATCTGCGGTGCGAAAAATAGAACCCACATTGAATCGACTACGAATATTATCGAGAATAAAATAGAGTTCCATAAAATTTGAACTCGAATAGCCTTCACTTTACCTATACTATGCGCGAGTTGTATAATAATGACAAGAGTTTTATTTCAAAACAATGTCAGAAGAAAAACAAACATTTGTTCAGCGTTTACAATCTTTGAGTGAAGTTGACTTTGATGATGTCGAAGACGCTGAAGACTTTTTTAGTAGACAAGCAGCTGAGACTGCTCAAGCAAATCTCAGTGCGCAAACAGTAAAAACCTCAGGTCAGGCATCCGAACCTCAAGATGAAGGACTTGAACGTTGGCTTTCGGAGACAAGTTTTGATGGCCAACTTGCGGTCGATGTATTCCAAACATCGCAACACATCGTCATTCAATCAACTATTGCCGGAGTACATCCTGAAGACGTTGATATTTCCTTCCATAATGACACACTCACGATCAAGGGTTTACGCAGAAAACCTGTAACTATTCCGGAAGAAGATTATCTCTATAGTGAATGCTACTGGGGAGGTTTTTCACGTTCCATTATTCTACCAGTTGATGTTCATGAAGATAAAATTGCGGCGCAGATGGAAAATGGCGTGTTGACAATCACTATTCCAAAAAAAGAAACTGCAGATTCACGTAAAATTCGAGTGAAAGAAATTCCTCTTACATGAGTACCACACCCAATCATCTTCCGTATACTCTCCATGTTACTGTTGAATCAGAGACTGTACAGAAAGTGATTCTTATCACAGAAGACGGTGATCGCATTGAATGGCCGAAACATGCTTTTCCACAAGCAATATTGAAAGGCGCAAAACTTACGATTGCGATCGTCAGCGATGAGATCAATCAGAAGGAGAGAGAAAAAATGGCGAAACAAATTTTGAATACGCTCCTAAAAACTCAGGAGGAGCCGCCGACGTCCCATCAATGAGAAAGAGGGTGAGAGATATACTGAAAAATAATGTATGACAGCAAAAAAAGACCGTCAACACAGTCGAAAGTTTCATATTTGGTTAGGCACCCGTATTCTTATATGCGTTGCGATATGTATCGTCATCGCTCTTATCATCGCTACCGCATATTTTATTTTTTTTCAGAATTATCAACAGAAAATTTTTCCAGGCGTACAAGTTGCTGATTACCAACTCACTGGCTTTACGGCAAAAGAGGCGCTTGAAATGCTTGAGGTTCCAACTGAAATCATACAAACACAGGGTTTGAAATACCAATGGCAAGATTATCAAGTGGCTGTCACTCCAACGATTGGCGGCGCTGATGAAGGTTCTTTTTCCTATGATTTTATTACTTTCGACCTCAATACCACCGTGGCTCACGCCTATGCTGTTGGACGCAAGGGAACGTGGTCACAGAATATTCAAGAACAGTTACAAAGTTTGCTTTTTAGAAAAGCAATCCCTTTGGAATATACGATGGATCAAAAAGAACTTGTGAATATTCTCACAGAAAATTTTCAAGAATTTGAACAGCCGGCGAAAGACGCGCAACTTATTTTCGTTGATCATGAAGCGCGTGTACAGGAGGAATTTATTGGCAAAACTTTTGATTATCCGGCGCTTGTCATGACAACGAACGAACATCTTCAGGACCTGAATACAGAACCTATCTTTCTTTCTTACATCGACGACGCACCACGTATCAAAACTAACGAAGCAAAAGAGCTTCTGACCGAAGCTCAAACGCTCGTGACCCTTGCACCCCTCACTCTCCATCATGAAGATCGTTCTTGGTCTATAACACAAGATAATTTAGAAAAGGCATTAGCGTTTCGATATAATTCGAATGCGGAGATTTCACTCACGCTTGATTCTGTATTTTTTCGAGATTATCTGCAGAATATAGCGAAAGAAGTTTATGTGTCCGCGAAAGAAGGGAAATTCGAAATTCGAGATGGAACTATGGTACAAATTCAGGAAAGTCAACTTGGAAAAGAAGTTGATATTGAAGCGAGTCTTGAAAAAATTTCCCAAGTTGTGACACAAGAAAAACAATCTGACATTCAACTCGTGATGAAGGAAACAAAACCAAAAGTTACGGCCGAAAATGTCGATGATCTTGGTATTGTAGAAAAAATTGGAGAGGGTCGTTCCAATTTTGCAGGAAGTCCACGCAATCGCATTCTCAATATTAAGCACGGGGCTTCGAAACTCCACGGCATTTTGATAGCGCCCGAGGAAGAATTTTCTCTTGTTCGTGCCCTGCAGCCGTTTACTTTAGAAGATGGCTGGCTTCCCGAACTCGTTATTAAAGGAAATAAAACTGTGCCGGAAATTGGCGGTGGGGGGTGTCAACTTGGTACGACTACGTTTCGTGCGACGATGGGCAGCGGACTTCCTGTGACTGAAAGGCGAAGTCATTCATATGCTGTTTCCTATTATTTTGAAAAATTCGATGCTGGGAAAGCAGTGCCAGGTACTGATGCAACGATCTACGAACCTTCTCCTGATTTTCGTTTTGTGAATGATACCGGTAATTATATTCTTTTCCAAACACGCGTCGAAGGGACCGAGCTGATTTTTGAATTCTGGGGTAAAAACGATGGACGTACGTCAGCGCGCACCAAACCAGTCATCTCGAATTGGACCGCCCCGCCGCCGCGGAAAGAAATTCCCACCCCTGATCTTGCCCCGGGAGAAGTGAATTGTATTGAAAAACCGCACGCCGGTCTGAATGCGACGTTTGATTACTTTGTAACGCTTACGAATGGAGAAACACGAAAGCAAACTTTTGATAGTCGTTATAAGGCTTGGCAGGAAGTGTGTCTTGTTGGCGTGACGCCTGCAGAAAAACCTCAATCTCAGTCTCAAGAGACTCCTAAGAACAATAATAACAACACGAATAAAAACCAGAATAACAATGCAAAAAAACAATAAAAAGCCGGAAAACAGCAGACAAGGATGCATTCTTAAGAGAAACGTTGAGCGCAAAGCCCGACATAACCTTTAAAAATGATCCCGCTTGTCGTGTCTGCTGGTTTCCAGCCTTTTTTATGAGGAACTGTGCAATTTCTGTGAATGACAAACAAGCATAACATACATGTTATTTTTTGTCAAGATTTCGAAAAAACCCTCAATTTGGTATCCTCACAACATATGGATGATCCTGTTATTATGCCTCTCGAACAAGAGGAAGACAAAACTTTAGAACGAACTCTTCGTCCGAAAACAATCCGTGACTATTTTGGACAAGAACGTGTCAAAGAAAATCTCCGTATCTTTATGGAAGCAGCGAGACAGCGAAAAGATGTTCTTGAGCATGTTCTATTGTATGGCCCACCGGGTTTAGGGAAAACAACACTTGCATATATTATTGCTCGGGAAATGAGCGTGAATATCAAGGTGACTTCTGGACTTGCTATTGAGCGGTCTGGGGATCTTGCCGCTATCCTAACGAGTCTTGAGAAAGGCGATGTTTTGTTTATTGATGAAATTCATCGTTTACGACGCCTCATTGAAGAAGTACTCTATCCCGCTATGGAGGAATTTTCCCTTGATCTTGTGGTAGGTAAAGGTCCTGGAGCAAAAACGCTCCGTCTCGATCTTCAAAAATTTACCCTCATCGGTGCTACGACGCGCATGAGCTTATTATCTTCTCCGCTCCGTGATCGCTTTGGCAATATTTTTCGTATAGAATATTATGAAGATAAAGAAATAACGCAGATTCTTAAACGCTCGGCTCGGATTCTGAAAGTCGAATTGCCAGAAGATGTTGCGGCGTTACTTGCAAAGCGCTCGCGGAAGACGCCTCGAGTTGCGAATCGTCTCCTCAAACGCGTAAGAGACTACGCGCAAATTCGAAACAATGGAAAAATCATACGCGCGCTGGCTGAGGAAGCTCTCTCAAAACTTGCGATCGACCACATGGGTCTGGATTTTACCGATAGGAAAATTTTGCAGACGATTATTGAAAATTTTCAAGGCGGACCTGTAGGGCTCGAGACAATTGCCGCAATAACCGCCGAAGAATTGGAAACGATTGCTACGGTGCATGAGCCATTTCTTCTGCAAATGGGCCTCTTAGCTCGAACGACGCGAGGAAGAATTGCAACACATGCAGCTTACGCTCATTTACATAAAATCGCGCCTGTTGAACTTCAAACAAAACTTTTATAAACCCATGGAAATACCTGCTTTTATCATCCTTATTGTTTACGGGGTCATCGTTTTCCTTTTTTGTATACTCGCCTTCTTTAATATCTATCATGCCATCCGTTTCGGGATTTTCGATACTGCTGTAAAATTCGTCACACTTATTTTTATTCTTGTATCCTTGGGGATATTCTTTATTACAGGACTTTTTCTTGCTGAAAGTCATTGGAGAGACGCGAAATTCTTTATTGATATCCCTACCTTTTCTGCGGATACTTCCAAAAATGTACGTAACTAGTATGTCAAACATACAGAAAATACACTTTCCAGGACAACACCACAATGAACGTATCTTCCTTGTGATTCGTAGACACTGGCTCATGTTTGCAAAACATGTTTTTTGGCTTCTCTTTATGGCGGCTCTCCCGATTCTTATTTTGCTGCTTATTAATATTTTTCTGACTGATTTTTTTGTGCCCGATGATTTTTTTACTATACTCATCGTTTGTGGCGTCTCGACTTATTATTTATTTATCTGGGTGTTTTTCTTTCGTGATTTTCTTGATTTTTATCTCGATGTTTGGATTCTCACTGATGAACGTATTGTGAGTATTGAACAATTAGGTCTTTTCCACCGAGTTGTTTCTGAGGTCAATCTTACAAAGATTCAAGATGTTACGAGTATCGTCAGAGGAGCGTTTGCAACCTTCTTTAATTATGGCGAAACACATATCCAATCCGCTGGCTCTGAAAAGCGTTTTATTTTCCGACAAATACCGGACCCTAACGGCATTGCTCGTACGATCTTAACTTTGCATGATAGCGCTCGCCAAAGTTCCGATCAATACCATGAAACTCGCCCTCTTTAATTATCAATTTTTCTATGATCAAAATGTATTTTTCACAGACGAAAGCGTATTCGGTGACATCTCCAAAATAATTTCGCTTTTATTTTTGGGACACGGTGCTTACCAAAACAACTTACCAACCTCCACCGCCGCCACCGCCACCTCCTCCAGACCCACCGCTACCGCCAAAACCAGATGAACTACTCGGTGCGTGCGATGCCGAAGCAATTGAAGACGAAAAACTATTGCCGAGCGAAGATGCAAACAGCGCAGGGTTTATCGCCTGAAAGTTTGCGCCTGCATACCACATAGGAGTGTAGGTTGCTTCTTCCTGACTTGCTTTTACAAGGACATCGGTAAATTGTTCTGCCCACGCATGTTCGACATCGAGCGCAATGGCATACGGTAAGTATTTTTCAAAAAGTTCAGGGGTACGCTCCGGTGGATTATGAAAATTCAGACGATCCTTTTCGGTCATCGAAAGGAAAAGTCTAAAACCTTCAATTTCATCAACAAGCTTTCGACCTGCAAATGTTCGTTGTCGCAACACTCGGTAAAAAATCGCGTGTATTCCGACGCTTGCGAAAACAACGAATCCAAGCCACAGCGATGCTTCTTGGTAGAACGCAACAATGAGAATAATACCTACCCCCGTGAGTACAAGGTTCAAACAACCCGAAGCGAAAACTGCAAATATGTAATGCCGACGCTTTGCTTTTTGAAATCGGGCGAGCCGGATGAGCCTCAAACTTTGTTTGATGAGTAGTGCGTTTATAAAAATGAATGCGATGATGATTCCACTTCCGAATGCTGTAAGATTTCCCTGTGAGGTTAACATAAATCCGATAACGGAAGTGCTGAGAGAAATAAAAACTCCTAAGAGAAACCACGGGATGTTGAGTCGAAAAAATTCTGATTGTAAGCGATCTCGTAAAATCTTTTTGAGTGTTTTTTGAGCCTCGCTGATAATAAGATGATTGGTGTTTTTGAGTTTTAAAGAGCGATGTCCGCTTGGAAAAAGTTTATCCAAAAATTTTTGCTCTTCTTCATACAGCTTCGCGATGTCGTCACGTATGCGATGAACGGTATATGTGTGCTGTTTTTCTTCGATTCTGAGTATTCCCTTGACGCACAGATCAATAAGAGTGGCAGCGAAAATTTTGTTATCATAGCGCATATGTGCCACAAAGCGTAATGCGGCTGGAGAGAATTGTTGCGGTGGAGTATACTGTGGCACGATTATATTACGACGTGGATCGCGTCCAACACATACCCACGCAATAATATAATAAATAACGAGGATAAGAAAACCGACACCGGCAATGAGGAGTCCACGATTGTCAGTGAGAAAATATTGCCAACGCAATTGCTGTGAAGGTTCTGCTATAAAACCTTTAGGCCATCCTACGACGATAGTCAAACCTTCTCCGTTATGCAACATGCGTATTGCAGTAAAATGGAGTGTATTGTCCGCTGCTTTTTCAAATGTATAATCTGTGCCGCGATCACCCGTTGATCCTGTATAGGCAGTAGTCGTGATCTTTTCGAACGGCACTGCAGAAGGTAGGTGCACAAAAGCTTCAGCTTTTTCAATAGGGAATGCCCAATCATTCCCTGTAACGTTCCAATACAGTTCATCGTGCGTTTCAAAAAATCCCAATTGTCTGTCAGTCGCATATGTGATGCTGTAAGTATAAACTCCTGGTTTCAAAAAAACGTTTTCTTCTCCGATATACAGCCGTTTTCCATTTGCAAGTGTCTCGAGAAAATAAGGTTCTGGCTTATTATCTTTGAGAACTTTTTGAACCTGGAAACTCACGCTTTTATGAAAGCCACGATCACGATACAACGTGGGGAAATCACGAAAAATTCCTCGCTTGATACTGTCACCGATCGCAAATACTTGTATCGTTTCCGTTACAATCATCGAGCCATCTTCCTGAACGGTAATGTCACTTGTAAAGGAAAAGATACGTTCAGAAATAGCGTGCGCTTGCGAAATCAAAAGGAATACAAAGAAAACAAGACTCAATAGAACAGATATTTTATAACCCTGTTTCAACATATTTTAATACCATTCTTGTAACGCTACGCCAGTGTAATAATACGTAAGGATCCAATCCCAACTTTTTCCCTCGTTTGCAAAATGGCGTGCTCCAGCTGCGCTCATGCCAATCCCGTGACCGAGTAATTCTTTTTCTGTACAACAAGGATCCGGTACAGAAACAAGCCACGGTTTTGGTCCGCCAGCCCACACTTCTTCCCATGCTCGTGTACGCCCATCGCTTTGTGAAAAATAAGGAGTTACGACTACTTCACCTTGATATGTTACGACTCTGCCACTTGTTTCTTTCGCGGCTTTGGCAATATTCGATGCGCGACTCTCGAATCCAAAGCCACGGTATAATTGATCTGCGGCCGTTGCAGTGAGTAAAAAAGGTGCACCGGCATATTTTGTTGGATTTTGATAATGATACAGTGCGTATGTTCGCGCAGCAGTCATGAGTGCTTTGAGATAATCCACGTCGTTTTCATTACCTGCTTCTGCAATGCCGTAGAGATAGGATTCAAGCGGAAGTTCATTCACAACCCACAATGTTTGCGTTTTATTATTCACAACAAGTTCGAGAGCGCCTCGAAAAGTATTATCATTCAATGCCGCATTCCAAGGTGGCCGATTTTCATAATTCACAATTTCGATGACTCCCTTTTTCGCTTCACTCGTCACTCGAAAAGGTTGCGGATCACTATAGCTGCGATCAGCGATACTTGCGGTATAGACTGCGTTCTGATAATTCAATACAACGATAGTGTCCTCTGAGAACGTCTCGAGGATTTCACCGTTTGTTCTTTGTAACGTCAATGTACCGTAAAAACTTTTCATCTGCACTGAATTTTGTGGTTCATAAAGTCCAATGCGAATATTTGGTTCATTCGCTGCTTTTTTCGTGTTGCCTGGTTTTTGTTTGACGATGACAGGTAATCTTACATGCCCACCGGAAATCCATGTGAGATTTTCACTCACGATGTGAAAATTTTCAACATAGTTTCCTTGCGTTTCTGGTGCTTTGAGTGCGGAAGTAAATCGTCCAATTTCTCCTGGCGTTACTTTTTTCTGATCAAGCCGTGTTGGACGATAAGGAAATTCTTTCCAGGATTCGTGCTGAAAGGGACTCGTTCGACCGCTTGGATCAGCAACATTTAACGCGATAAAATTTTCGCCGTCATTATACCATGGAGAACGACCGGTATTTTTGAACTCGACCCAAAATGTAAATGCCTGACCAGGTGTAATATTCATGGTATCGAAACTCTGACTCACCTTTTTTGCGCTATAGAGTGGCGGTGGATCGTTTACTTTAATTTTGAGTGTTACTTCCCCTCCCGGGATCCAAAGGAGGTTTTCAGCAACGAGTGCAAATGATTCTTCAAAAGTACCGCCCGCATCCGGCGCTTGGAGTGCAAAAAAAATACGCGTCGTTTTCCCTGGAGGTACTTCGTTATCTTTCATTATTGCCGGCCGAAAAGATTTTGGCCAAAACATATGATGAAAAAAACTTTCACGACCGGCTGGGTTTGTGACATTCAGTGCGATAAAATGCTTTCCGGTAGATCGCCATGTTTCGGTGCCAGTATTTTGAAAATCCACCCAAAATGTTGCTGCTTTCCCGGCATCAATGTGGAGAGTCTTGTAACTTTCTGCGATTTTTTTTGACTGCCATTTTTTTGATGTGACGGCAGCTTTGTTTTGTATATTATTTTGAGTATGTTTCGTTTTGCTTGGCTGTGTTCTATTGTGTTGGAGCTGGGGTTTTTTTTGAGACTGTGGAAACGTGACTGAAGTCAATAAAACATGTGTGGCATAGGTATGCGCGAGATTTTCCCAATCTGCGCGAGCGAGCGGGAGCGTAGATTCATGTGAGTTAGGTTCACTGGATCGTGTTGGTTTATTTCTTTGTACATCCAAGGGTCTGAGTGAACGTTGTTCCTGAATACGTATGAGAGGAAGTGCCGGCGGCGCGCCATATGTTCCAATATATCCTTGCGAGAGAATATCGGAAATTTGTTTGTCAGTAGTGATGTTTGGACGAGTATTTTTATTGTTTGTGGAATGAGCGATAGAGGGCTCGACGCTCATTGCTTCAAAAGAATTTTTTGCCAAGGACTCATGTTGCAACCCCAGCACAATGCTTACAAGACTTATAACACCAAAACAGGCTATAAAAAAAGAAAGAACATGCCCAAAAACATTGAGTTGCGGTTGAAGCACTCGGCGTCTTCGAAAATTTTTCTGCCGGTGCGGCCACACACAAACTGCACGAACAACAAGTTTGTGTTTCTCTTGCATATTTTTTTATTTTTGTTTTCCGAATCAAACTAATTTAATTTTAGCATAAAAATGCTTAAGAGTCAAAGTAATCATAGGTACATTCAAATCCCTCTGCATCATATTTTGGGACTGTCGTCGAATACGCTTTCGTCTGTGAAAGTGAATTTCAATCATAGAAAAAAGAGGAGGAAGACTCTCGCTTTCGAAGCACTGACAGGGCACAGTGTGCTGAGAAAGGAGAGTCTTCCTCCTCTTTTGATGATCACGATTTCTTTTTCACAGAAGAAAGCGTATTCGGCGACAGACCCCATGAATACATTTCTGTCATTTTTTTCGACATTATTTATAATATAGATATCACGCTGTCGTGTATGTTCCACGTGGAACATTGAGTACCATGAAATTGGTTTAGCAACTAGCCCCAGGGAATGAAATTTTTTGTGCGCATGTTGAATGACCCTATGCTAAGAGCGTAAGGAAAAAACAAGTGATATGCGCTGATCAATTTCATGGTGCACTTCAATTGTAAATTTTTAGAGAATATCGAATTGAAATACTATGGATCTCGAAGTTGTACTCAAAACTCTCGGTCTTTCTGCGAAGGAGGCCAAAATTTATCTCGCTTGTTTACAGTATGGGGAGTTGAATGTATCAAAAATTGCACAGTTTTCTGGACTCAAACGTTCAACATGCTATGCAATTCTCGAGGGACTTGTTACGAAAAAGCTTGTTATAAGTCCTACGATGTCTGACAAAAAGCGATATCATGCTGTTGAACCAGCCGAGCTTTTGTTCCACGTGGAACATCAGAAACAACTTCTCGAGCAATATCTTCCAACGTTCAATTCACTTGCATTCCAAGAGGCACCTCACTTTGGAATTCTATCTGGATCGAGTGGACTGCCGTTTCTTCAAAAACAGATAGAATCCCAATCGCTTGTGTATATTGTCGGTTCATTTCACACTGTGACTCCATTGCTGCGCAATCTGATGCTTGGATTATTCTCCCAAATGAAGACGGGTGCCGGAAAAATACATCTGTACCTTCCTCCATTACCTCATGACATTGCTTTTTCTGAACAGCATGCCGACAATTTTCAAATACGTTTTGTTCCACGTGGAACAATTTTTGACAGTTTTAGTATTATTTCCGAATTTTTTTGCGCAACATTTATTACAAATAAAAGTGACATGCAGATCATTTTTTTAGAACATAAAGGAATTATGAAAACATGGTGGCAGATGCTTCAGCTCATGGATAATGTTTTGTCTGTAAAAAAGGCTTAGAAATATGCCATGTTTCGGAAAACTAAGGGACTGTCGTCGAATGTTATTTCTTGTTCAATATACAAAACAAAGGAGGCGGATGAGAACTTTCGAAGCACTGACAATGCACAGTGTGCTTCGAAAGTTCTCATCCGCCTCCTCTTTTGCTTATGACTAAAATTCATTTTCACGAGTGAAAGCGCATTCGGTGACAGTCCACTCAAGGATACCGCGAAGCAATGCAATCTCATTTGAGTTGATTCGATATATTCAACGAGTGCCGAAGGTGTTTTGCAATAGGGGTCTGTCGCCGAATACGCTTTCGTCTGTGAAATCGTAGAATTTCGTGACAGAACCGCTGAATAAATTTTGAGGTTTATATAGAATATAAGCTGAAAAATTTTGAAGCGATGCTGGCCGAAATGCTACGATTGCAACAGAAATGGTATTCGGCGACAGACCCAATAGGGAGATATTGAGCTTTGATATCAATGAACCTTCGCGCAAAAAGCTGATGCTGTATTCTCAACTTCAAAACGCATATTTTTTACATTTGTGGCAAAAAATTGTTTTGTATCGTATTCATTTCAAACAGATTGTTCCACGTGGAACATTGCAGGAATAAAATCATTCAATTGTGTGTTTATTGCATTGGGAATTGCGCATTTCACTGAATTTCTATCGCAAAAGTTTGATACACATCGCTGTGTGAGTAGGAAATGCAATTTATTTCACTCTTCGCCTTTTCCACGAACTTTGCTGCAATGTGTAAATCATGTGTGGTTGATTTTAGAAAACTACTCTCCATGAGTTATGAGAGTTCTTGACCTTGGAATTCTCAATAATACATAATCAACGATAATGGGGATTTTTAATTATTATAGCATAAAATTTACAGAAATACAATTTTGTAGTATAAAATGTTATTATGGTTGACAAAATTCTATTTTTGGAGTATAATTTATAGTCTTAAAAGTACCTTTAAATAAACTAACACGGGTAGGTGTGGAGTGCCTCTATCTGACCCCCCACCTCCCACTTGTGTAAGCGTCGCTGTCTGTACATCGAAACAGATAAAGCGATGCGACCGAAGAAAGGATAAAGAGATGAAAAATTTCGCAGGAATCGTGTTTTTCTTTTTGTATTTTTTGGTTTCGGTTACCGCCCCAATGGCGCAGGAAGAAGAAGTGCGACCTGCTGGGTATGCGGAGGTTGGAGGGGGTATCGATAGTTATGCAGGCACCCACGCGTTTTTCATTGACGCGGACGGTTGTTTGATGGGTTGGTGCTTGGGTCTCCGCGCGGGCGTCCCACCGAAGACAGCCGAGGTGGCGGGCGTTTATGTCCAAACCGTCAATATTTACGGCGGTTTCCACCTCATTAACATGGTGGAAGGGCATGACCGCGCTGCGCTTCGGATTATGGGTGGCGTTGCATCGTTCCCGCTTCCGGACACCGAGGAGTGGAACTACGACGAAGTTAAAACCGGTGAGGCCTGGAGCGATGCCGTGCTCCGGTTGAACGCCTTCGAGGTCGGCGGGAAATTCGGTCGGCGTTGGTTCCCTGGCGAAGTTGCGCCGCATGTCTTCCTCTGGGAAGGCGAGGGAAAATTGTATCTTTCAAACAATTTTTCCTTCGGGGCGCGGATTGGCTCGCCGGAGCTCCCTCGCATCACGTTGAAAAATCAAAATTTTGTCCATCCTGGACATCAGATTGATTTTTCGATCAATATCGGGCAGCCGTATTGGGGATTTTGGGGGGCGGAACTCTTCGGCGGATTCCAACCCTCTGATGAGGGCGGCGGCCACTTCGGGTTTCGGCTGCACCTCCGGTATCCATTCAAACCGGAGTGGAAAGATTCGAAGCGAGAGGGACCGAAAAAACCGAAAATCCGACCGAGTTATCCTCCGCCCAGCGGCCCCGCTCCCAGATGATTTCAACAATGTTGCGCTCCCGTGTAGCACAAAAAAACACGTGAGGTGCAACAAAATATTCGAGTTCATTTACGAAAACCTCTCTTGATTTCCATGCAGCATTTCTACCTTCTATATGGAATCAGAGAGGTTTTTTCGTTACAAAAAAATACCTTGTAGTCGCTCTCTGTTCGGTATATTTGTTCATTCAATGAGACGCTGTCGCTGGATAACGTTTCTTATACAATAAAAAAAGAGGGGGAAGATTCTCCCTTTCGAAGCACTAACACTGCACAGTGTGCTGAGATAGGGAGAATCTTCCCCCTCGTTGTTATTATGACAAGTTAATTTTTCCAAGTCATCTACATCTTCTCATAGAGCAACTCTGAAGAGTTTAATAAATAGCGACGGTCGTTGCTTTGCGCCCGAATTGCCGCGCTTCATTACAGGTTGGAAACCAGAGATCTACTGCGTGCCAGAAGCGGGGATTCATGCGATCGCCAACGATAAATTTCTTTTTCTCAAACCCTCTCAACTCGGGGAATGCTACTTCTGTATTAAAGCGCAAAAAATTCGCGGCAATAATCTCTGGCGCTACATGTTGCCCTGATGCAGTAATAAATGGACTGCTATCGGTATAGGCGGGATGACTGCAATAAGCGGTAGCCCACACTCTCAGCAGTTGCTTGGGTTGTGGCGGTTCAGGCTCTTTTGGTAATGGAGTCACGGGTATCGCCGGACCGTAACTTATGAGATCTACTGCCTCACGATATTCTTGTATGAGCGAAACCTCAGAGACTTTTTGTGTTTCTGGTTTGTTCGTTTCGCTTCCACCGATACTCGACAGTTGCATTAAAAAGGAAAAAAATAAACTCAATGGAAGTGATGTACTGCTCGCAATCGGAATATCACCGATCATAGCGCTCGATCAATAATAAGTACGTGCAATAGATGATATACTCGTCAAGCTTCTTTATGCTCCATAGAAATGAGGCATTTTACAAAAAAATTTTGTAAAACGCGCATTCTATTGCGTAAGCGATGCGACGAATGTATATATCAATGCACATAGACCCTCACCTGCCGCGCTCCAACGGAAATCAAAAAATTCAGCAAGAATACGCTGAATTTTTGTGTTGGAGTATCAAAGCAGTATAGCGCAGAAGTTGTTTTTGGTCAAGGGTAACGCGTTACATAGAAGCGACTGAACAATGCTATACTGCAATGAGAACACATCGACTTTATTTTTCATTTTAACCTATACCTATGTTTCTTTTTGCCCCTATTACTTTCATAACCGCTGCTTTCACTTTTGTTATCAGCATTGCCATGCTTGTCATCGCCCTTTCGCAGGATACGCCCGTCATCGGACGTCCTCAGGCCGTACGGCACGCCTTCTTTTCCATATTAACACTACTCTCGCTCATGACCTCGGCGGCAAGCATTGTGTTTCTTACCCATGTTGGTTTCCGTATCTGGGTATTTCCGGACGCGCAGTATGAGCAATTTGGCTATAATTATCCACCGGGGCTTTATATCAATGCGCCAGAAAACGGTGTGCCTATAAAAATTGATTGCAAAATCCAAGAAACATGCACCCTCACCGATAATCAAAAAGATAGTATAAAAACATGGATGGAAGATTATAAAAATTGGAGATCACAAAACGAAATTACTATTCGCAATCGCACTCACGCAATTAATGCGCTCTCTATACTCATCGTTGCCCTACCGATCTTTTTTCTGAGTTATACTATCATGACACGCTCTTTTGCAACGACACAAAAAAAGAGCGCAACGCAACACGTCTATTATTATGGCGTTTCGTTCACAACACTAGTGATGATACTCGTATCGGTCGGCCTTCTTGTGAATGCTTTAATGAATCAGTTATTGTTGCCGGAAAAAAAGGGGAACAATCCGCCCTTTCGACCCTATGATACGACAGCGATCGCGAATGTGGAAAATGTCGTTGCTTGCACTGAAGAGTGTTCATTGCCAGCAGAATATAAAGATTTGGCAACGCAGTGGCAAAAAGATACGCAAATGTTTACAGACAGACAAAATACTCTTAATCGCTATCACACAACGTACGCCGTAACACTTCCCATCATGTTGATTGCGAGTCTTATATTCAGCTGGCACGCATCTCTCATTCGCAAACGTAATCAAGAAGAAGTATCTCCAACGACGGCGCCTACAAAAAAGACGAGTGTTTAATTTTGGAGCGGGTAACGGGATTCGAACCCGTCTCATCTGCTTGGAAGGCAGATATAATAGCCCCTATACGATACCCGCGACATGACACATCTTCACGGAACTCGCGCTGAAGATGTATGAGCAATCATACTATAAGCGTCCGTCGTTCTCAAACTTTCAGGAAGTTGATTTTGGTGTCATCTCCCGAAGTTTTTTATAGACAGCAAGAGTTGCATGCGCATCCGAAAGAGCTTCGTGTTCTTTATTCAGTGGCACATGAAAATATGTCGTCAATTCTTTCAGACTAAATTTTTTCAATTCTGGAACATCATGCAGTACCAGAAATGCCATGGACATGATATCGAGACGATGATAGTGTAACGTATCTTCGAGCCCTTCGCTGGATAAAGCCCTCCGCAAAAACGCCCAATCAAATGAAATATTCTGCCCGATGAGCAGTCCATCATTTGCGTCTTCTAAAAACTGCGCGAGAGCTTGACGCAGAGGCATAGCATCCGACCAATCCCGTTTCTCATATTGAATAATCGAAAGCGCAAACGGATCAGCTGTTTCGAGATGTTTTACCTGCACTTGCAAAGATTTTTCTTTCAGGATACGCAGCGTGTGTTGATCAGCCACAACGTATGCGAGTTCTATAATTTCATGTTGCTCGGGGATAATGCCTGTTGTTTCAATATCAAAAAATACGAGCGGATGATTTCGCATATTGACGAGCTGCTGTTTGCGCATACATTGTGCAGTTAAAAAGTCTATCGGCCTCTCCCGTGCAAGAAGGCGTTATACAAGAGGCTCTTCAAAATCACCCTCCTCATCAGACGCATTTGCATTGGTAGTATGTGTATTTGATCCGTTTCCAATCTTATCCATCTCGGCGATTTCTTTTTCTACATCTGTTGTTGGAGTTGCGTACTTCGTGCGACTTGCGGTCATCATTTTTTGACGGAGTTCGGCGGGGAAGACCGGATCTGGAACATCGATCGTCTTTGCAGAAAAGGCAGGAGTCACAACACCGTCGATAGACATCTTGAGATACATTTCGCGAATTCCAAGATTAATAATATCATATCCACTGAATCGCGGAGCAAATTCGTTGGCAATGTAATTGGCGTCATCGGCGCCCATGCGCAGGGTAATAAGCGAACCTACATTCCCAAACACCGTCTCGCGCGTGGAAGCAAGTAACTGCCCAAGATACTGATGTGAAATCGTGAGGTTCAAGCGATATTTACGAGCTTCCGAGAGAATGTTATCAAATGTTTTTGTCGCAAAATTCTGAAATTCATCAACATAGAGATAAAAATCTTTCCGTTTTTCTGCGCTTAAAAATGCACGTGCCATGGCGGCTTGTTCGATTTTGGTGATGATGAGCGAACCAAGGAGCGCTGCATTTTCTTCACCGAGTTTTCCTTTTGAAAGTTCCACAAGCAGAATCTTTTCGTTATTCATAATTTCTTCAAGATCCACCTTGTTTTTGGATTGTGCTACGATATTCCGTACCATTTCGTTAGAGAGGAATTGTCCTAATTTGTTGACGAGCGGCACGATTGCTTCGTTATCAAATTTTTCCGACCAACTCGAAAATTCATTTGCCCAGAATTTTTTGACGACATGATCTTGGATGACTGTAATCACTTGCTGGCGATACGCGCGATCTGTAAGCATCTTTTGAATGCCCATAATCGTCGCTTTCGGATAATCCAATAGCGCAAGAACAGTAAATCGGAATACATGCTCAATTTTCGGTGACCAATCAGCGCCGAAAAATTTTTTAAACACTTCAATTAACCCCTGCGTTGTTTGTTGTTTGAATTCTCGCGACACGTTTGCTACAGGGTTAAAGGCAATCGGATAATCTAAATCCGCTGGACTAAAGAGTACGAGATCACTGATGCGCCTTTCCGGAACATGCGCGAGTACCGCCTGCACGAGATCACCGTGAGGATCAATCACACACACGCCTTTGTGCATCTTGATATCATCGGCAATAAGTTTTTCAAGGAGTTTGGATTTTCCGGTGCCGCTTTTACCTACAACATACAGATGCCGACGACGATCTTCGCGTTTAATTCCGAATTCCATCTGCTGTCCACGAAAATTTGTGACACCGAAAATCGAAATATCCTGTGTCGGTGTATTTTCCGTAGAAGGTAAATGCATAGGCGGTTCAGCACGTCGAGAATAAAGCCAGTTCACGCCACTGATCTTGGACGCAGCATCTGGCGCGTGAAAGAGTGCTGCGATTTCGTCAGTGTTAAATACGCCAGTGGGTTGCTCTGAGTGACTAAAATAAGCATCGACCGCCGTCTGCACAGCAGGAGCCGTCTTTACAACGATTTGGAGTTGTTCTGTAGAAAACGGACTAAAAATGCTTTCAAAAGAAGCGTTGTGCATGTCAATGTGCGATGCGTTATTTGGAAAATAGAGGATGCGAATTGTCGTATTAAACTTCGGTTTTACTACCTGAATCTCCTGTTTTTCTGCAAAGCCATATAGACCGCTCGCGCGTGTGCCTTCGCCGGTGAGTGATTCATCTACTGTGCGGAGAATCAGCTGAAAAAAAACTGCATCCGTAGCTGGAATCTGACCCAAGACATTGAAAAAAGCATTCAGGGGATCCGCGCTCATCGTGCGCGCCGAGCGCAGTGAAAAAGCTTCGCTGCCTTTGAGTTGGACTTGAAAACCGACCGCTTGCGATGGAAGTCGGCTGAGTTGATCATAATCGTCCATTGCTTCGAGCGAAGCATCTGGGAAGAGTGCATAAAAAAATGACCGTACCGTCGCAACGAGTACGTTGGGAGCGATCATATAAAAATTCATGATGCCGCGAATTTGCACAATTTCGAGGCCGAGTGTTTCTTTATGATCCGACAGCGGCAAAAAAATACTGTAAAAAAAAGTTTCAAATTTTTCGATTTGATTCAGAACGTTGGTATGCGCGCTCTCAAAAGGAAAACGCACACGAAGCATGACGGGTTGTTTCATATACATTACTTAACAAGAAAAATAGTGGACTGTCAATGAATGCGTTAATGCAGTGCGACTATCGCCGAATACTATTTCTTGTCCAATGCACAAAGCAAAAGAGGAGGAAGACTCTCCTTTCTCAGCACACTGTGCAGTGTCAGTGCTTCGAAAGCGAGCGTCTGCCTCCTCTTTTTTCTATGATTCACATTCATTGCTTACAATTCGGCTCCCAGTACGGAACGCGTCATTTCTCAACACAAAGACCCTTCCTGTATTGAGTCCTGAGACTTGCTACAAGAAGGGTCTTAAAAATTACATACTCTCACTTAGGTTATCCGAAACATTTTTGCGTACATCACGATTTTTTTACGATCTTCGCGATGAGCGCTTGCGTTTCCGGAGTGCCCACAAGCGAGAGAAAAGCTTCGCGTTCGAGATCAAGTAGATCCTGTTCAGTGACGAATCTACCGAGGTGGGTAGTCCCGCCACAGAGAATGTATGCAAGTCGACGGATGATGGTTGCTGAATGCGAGTCAAACGGAACCTCGAGCGCGATGATCACCCCTTCTGCGAGCGGCTGAGAGAGTGAGCATCCCGGCAGGTTGAAAAGAAACGGTTTCCGCGGCAGGTATAGCTGCTGTCCATTGAGCCAAAGCGCTTCTTGGCAAGCACGAAACAACACGTGCTCCTGACCGAGTCCACGCGAATGCACGATGAGATCATCGCATCGCAAGAATCCAAGATCTCGCGCGTGCACTGCGTGTTTGGAGCGAGCACACATTACGTGCAGCAGAAGCACTGGCTTTATGAACTGCCACGCCACCTCAACTGTCCAACCCGCGCCTGTCATCACCTGAAACGGAATTCCCTCCAGTGCGTTCCGCAACGTACGCATGCATCCGCCCGCTGCCGCTACCAGACCCACATCCTTTTCCGGTTGACCCTGAAACAGCCAGAAGTTTGCGACTGTGCGAGTACTTGCAAGGATGAGCTCACTACCAAGACCAAGTGCGAGGCTATGCGGTGCGACGACGACAGGCACTCTCGCATAGGTCATCCTCTGCGTGAGATCCTGTGCCGTCACCAAAAACCGTTCGATCTCGGCGAAGTTTCCTGCCTGAGCCTGCTCCAGTAGCCACAAAAGATTTGCACCTGCAGAAAACGCCTTCTTGTGCGCATGTCCGACTATCACCGGGAGGTCGTCTGCTTCGGCAATGTTGAGTGCATCTTCTAACACATCAACGCATTGGAGAGTGAACGGATTCACCACACCCGAGTGGAATTCTACCAGCACCACATCGAGATCACCCAGACGGTATGCTGTCGCATCATTATTTTGACTGATGATGTTTCCTCCATCCTCCCTTCGCAGTTCTTCGAGATCGATTATTTCTTCAGTCTCGGGAATGGACTGCCATACGCCATTACTTTGTCGTACACTCTGTGGTTTCTGTGGGGTACTATAGATGTGCACGCCAGCTTCTCGATACCAATCAGGTATCGCTGTCGCTGTAAAATAACCGACCTGCTCTGCACCGGCAATCACTGCAACACGCCCTATCATTTCACAGATCTGCAGAGGGCCGATGGGCCAGTTGAACCCCCATCGCATAGCCTTGTCAATGGAAAGTAGATCCTCACAGACTTTCCCCACGAGCCAGAGCGCGTAGGTAAGGACCGGGTAAAAGCAGTTCCGAGCAAATTCGGCTGCTGCATCTGGCCCCTGTAGAAGATGCTGGCGCGCTTTGTGAGCATCGCCCTGCTGCGTGAGTAGCGATGCTTCGCTCAGAGACGGGTACCTGTTCGAAGGTTGTTCAGGAAGGTACGGAACGTACATGTTGCTCTCAAAGTCGAAGACGAACTTCTGCTTGCCCTCACGAGCGTAGAACCCACGCTGATTCAGAGCGTTGCGACCCGTATGACAGAGCTTCACAAGTCGCTCGACGAATTCGATGGGGTGGAAGTAGTGAAGGAACGGGTCGGGCTCGAGGTGCTCATAGTCGAACACGTTACTCGCGACCGGTTCCAGTAACTGCAGACCGACGATGTCTGCCGTGTTGAGCGGTTTCCAACCGAACAGTACCTGGAACACCGCATCAACATCATTGACCAGCATGCCCTTTGGCCAGTGAAAGAAAGGAATCTGCATGGCCATGACGCCAAGTCGGTTCCCGATGAAGTTCGGCGTGTTAAAAACTTCTATAACTCCTTTCTGTAACACATCACGCCCGAACTCCATGAAGGCTGTGAAGAGTTGCGGATCTGTTGCAGTCCCCGCACAGACCTCGAGTAACGGCAGAACGGCAACTGGATTGAAGAAATGCGTGACGAACGTATTTTCACGCAAGTCTTGTGAAGTGCCCGCAACGATCTCATCAATGTTGAGGCCGCTCGTGTTGGAGCTCACGATAGCTTCTGCTCTGCGGTGCTGATCGATGAGTCTGAAGACACCTTGCTTCACCTTGAGCTCTTCATAGACTGCCTCGACGATCCAATTGGCATCCGCGAGTCGCTTGTCATCAACACCGATTGTACACGGTCGAATGCGAAGCAGGTCTTGCGCAGAGAATACTGCACCGCGTTCAAGTAACTTCTCCCATGCGAGTTGAGAAACTTGCACGTCACCTTGCTGGACATCGAAGAGATCCACATCAAACCACTGGGCAAGCCAGCCGGCAATCTGTGATCCCATCGTGCCCGCGCCGATAACGGCGACACGACGAATGTTGAGTTTCAATGTGCACCTCCTTATATTCAGACTGTCTGAGAACTGCCAGTGTGGCGATTCTTGAAAATTTCGTTAACTAACCTTAGTCTCGAAATATTCAAAAAGTAATTGTCAGACAGTCTGTGCGAGATTCTGTAAATAACCTGCTCAAAAAACATCAGTACAACTTTAGGACTCTTCTTACAAAAAAAGAGGCCGTACACAAAGCTGACTGTCTGTCTTTAAAGACATGGCTATCCTACTAAAGAAATAGATTGTGTGCAAGATCACCTCATGGAGTCGAAAAACAGACAGAGACCTCGAGAAAAAAATTCTACGAGGTCTCTCTGAGATCTCTTATGATACCTTTCGCTCATCGACCTTACCGCTGCCTGAGTAAAAAGTTAATGCCTTTGGTTTGTTCATCTGCTTTTACCGTGACTCCGGCTGCAGAAGAAGCATCTGATGCGTCGTTGTAATATTCTGTTTCGTATCCAGTACTTGCCACATATAGTTTATAGGTCCCCGCAGCCAGGCCATCCAAAATATAATATCCATTCTCATCCGTATACGCATAGTTCGATTTACCATACACCCTCACAGGGTATCCGGAAAGCGGCAGATTATTTGCTTCATCCCAAACATATCCACTCACAGAACCTGCTAGTACAAGCTGCATATCCACTTGTCTTTGTTTACCGGCATCCAAAGTCTTCGTCACAATACGCTCTACATAATCAGTTGTCTGTACCCGAATCCGATATTTTCCTGCTTTCAACCCTTGCATCAGATAATATCCGTCGCTGTCCGTTGTTGTCGTTGTATACCCTTCGTCTTTTTCTGTATCGACAGAATATATCGTTACCGTCGCATTATCTACTGGCGCATTTTGAGAGGTCACGCGCCCAAATACCGCAGATGCCGTCTTTAAAGTATATTTTTTATCGGAAATGTTTGCATCAATCGTTACACTTTCCTTTTTCAAAACAATATACCCATCTTTCATAATTGTCAGTCGGTATTTTCCTAAAGCGATTTCAGAAAAATTAAAATTTCCGTTGCCATCGCTTGTTGCTTTTGCAACCCACGTATTCGTTCGAGGTGTATTCCGACTGTAAAGATACAGTGTCGCGTTATCGAGACCCGCGTTATTTTTATCTCGGACTTGTCCACTGAAACTAAAACTTGAATCAAGACTAAAATTTCGACCCGATGTCGTTTCTCCAGACTTCACGACAATATTGTACCGTTTTTCCGTCACAAACCCGGTTTTTGAAACCGTCAGTTTGTAACGCTTATTCGGACGCAAATTGGAAAAAGTATATGCGCCGTTATTGCCCGACGTTGTGGTATATGTGTGTCCACTGCCATCATTAGCTGTCATCGTCGCATTAGCGATCGCGGTTGTTCCGTCATCTTCATATACAAATCCCGTGATGCTTCCACTTCGAGCTAGTGACACGTTACCTGCGCTCACCGTCGATTCGTCAGCGGTAATGCTTACGAGTCTTTTCTTCGCAATGTATCCGTTGGTACTTACTTCTAATGTATACGTGCCAACTGCCGTGCCATTGTAATCTGTAATATCAAAGACGGAGAGAGTAAAATCACCGTTTGCATCCGTTGTTGCTGTGTAGGTATAGTAGGTTGAATTTTGATCCGACATCACAACTGTTGCGCCAGACAGTGGATTACTATTTTTATCCGTCACTTTCCCCGTTACACGACTTGCGCCTGTGAGTGTTACATTCTGCGTGTAGGTCTGTCCATCTTGTACGAGATTGATATCGTTGAGGATTTTTCCAAAATATCCTTGTCGGATCACATACATATCATACAAACCTGTGGCTGTTCCTACGCCTGTGCCATAGGGAGTAGGCGCTACATAATACGAACCATCGGGTGTGCTTATTGAACCTCCAGAGCTGCGTATGGATCCATCGACATTGTAGAGCGTCACACTCGCTTCATAGATCGGCGTCGTACCATTGGAAGCATACACATGACCCGTGAGCAGTGCGCGACGCGTCAAGGTAAAATTCACTCCAGTTTTATTTTCGCCGCTAGCGACCGTGACTGATTGTTCTGAAACAATAAACGTTGCTGTCGGTTCATCAGCGGTACTGCGGTAATTGTATACGGTATACGTACCGGCATTATCAACGGTAATAGAGTAGGCTCCGGCTGCATCGGTCGAATCGCCATCAGTCGTGCCGAGCGTTGCATCCTTCGCAAATATAAACATGGTCGTGACTGGAGTTCCATCGGTGTGAGTGACGGTGCCTGAAATACTGATTGCGAGAACGTCGTGCCAGAAAAATATACCAACGAGGGTGAAAAAACTAAAAAAAGTAGAAAGTAAAAATCTTTTCATATGAACGCGCTTAATGATCTGAATGATAAAATACATCGAAAATTTAATAATGACACAAAATTTTATTTTTCTCTGGAGTTTACGTATACTAAAACTATAATCAGTATAATACTCTATGATGGAATTGCAAATCGGTGTAAAAGCGCTTTTTACACCGTCTCAAGAGGGCTACTTTTAAAAATAGTGTGATAATTTTTGAGGCAATTTTTAAGACACTGCCTATATGTTTCTTCGATATACTGATAACCTTCGTCTTTTAAGTGCTGCACGACGATCGGACGAATCTTCGCAAGCATGCGATTCGAAAGTTTTGGAAAGAGGTGATGTTCAATGTGACACTCGATAAAGGCATTGCCGCCCATGCCTTGTTCCAGAAGCGCGATTCTACAAACGCATTGTGTCGTGTTTCGTGCGTTCCGGTGATTCCGATGCCGTAGTAGGCGTAGGAAATAATGATTATGCCAAAGATTTTGAATAAGATTCCGGTTTGTGCAAATATAAGGAATCCGCTCGCAAAGAGCAGTATGCGTAGCAGAAGATATACAAATTCCATGCCGTGCCGTTGCCACCAATTTTGAGTTTTTACGATATTGTGGACTTTTTCCGAAAGCGCTTCGAAATTTTTTTGTGAAAGCTGAATTTCCATAGTTCAAAAAAATGGAATCAGTAAACTTGCCTGTTAGAAACGCAAAATAACTTTTACCATATTCATATTATCAACTATACCGGTTGTATAATCAATATGCCAGTATTGACGCAATAGGGAAGAATTGCTACGTTAGGCATGCTGACGAAACATGCGGCAAGAGAGTTTTTTTTCTTCAATGAAATTGTTTCTTAATTTTGACATGCTCACATATTATTATTGCTGATGCCCACCAGCCGATATATACTATAATAAGTTGTTTTTACAATCGAAAAAGCAAACTTTTATAACCGTCGGCAGTGTCATGCTTTGCTGATTGCTCGCCGATAAATAATTTTGAATACTTTCTATGAATAAACGCATCCTCTTTCTCCTTGCAGGTATTATTGTGATTGAGTTGATCGGCTTGTCTCTTGGTCTTATCCGAATCAAACAGTCACAGAATCAAACGAACCAAGAAGCTGGCGGTAACTGCGGCGGGATCGCAGGTCTTGAATGTCCCGAAAATTATGTGTGCTATTATCCCGAAGATGCGAATTTTCCAGATGCCATGGGCGAATGCATTCCTCAATACGTTGACAGAGGCAGTGTCAATACGGGTGTTTCCGACTGGCCAACATATACGAACGAACAATACAACTTTTCTATTCAGTACCCCAATGATTGGGGCGTGACTACTTATTCACCAGTGGAAACTCATTTTACTCCTTTGAGTGGAGAATCCATGAAGTTTATTGTTTTCGATTATAGTGACGCGCCAGCAACGGCTACTGAAATGACTGGCCTAGGTTTTACAAAACAAGAACTCGATCAGAAAAAAACTGAAATTACAACGAATGCCGCTACACAAAATATCAATGATGCACCGGTTTACATGAGCGGTGCGTATGATAAATCAGCGGCTACGCTTATTCGGAAGGCTGAATTTTTTGTTGGTGATGATTATGTGCTTTTTACTATGCCAGTTATGAGCAATCTGCTACCAGATAGTAAGTATGTTGTTGATTTTGGATCGCCCGAACAATTAGATGCAATGATTGCTCAGATTGAACGCGGAGAAGCAGGAAGTGATGCAACACAAAAAGTTGAAATGTTTGACGCAATGCTTCGCACATTGCAAGTGCAATAATCCACTACAATGAATCAACTATGATAGATTTTGACCGATCGTTTCAATTTCAAAGTGTACAAAATCTCCCTTTTCAATATGCCATGCTTTCGTAAAGCCCCATCCGTTCCATTTCCAAATAGCAACATGTTTCGTCACATCATGGCCTTTGTGAATAATCTCCTTCGATGACGATAAGGTCATTTTTTCCGTCATTATCAATATCCGCGATACTCAATTATTCAAATAAAGGTCTATTTTTTACATTTCACATTCTTTACCCCAATAAATACACGGGGTGAATATTTTCTCCTTTTATTTTATTTTCTTTATCAGCGTAACTTAACAGCACATCTATCTTTGGGTATGTTTTTTTGAAATGCTTCATGCTTTTTGTTTCTGTTTTGTTCAGATACTTTTTTGTTTCTATAGCTACCATTTTTTCATCGCCAAGATTTATCACAAAATCCATTTCATTTTTCTGCTTATCACGCCAGAAGTTGAATGCTTTATGGGCTTTTATCAACTCCATCGCGAGACCATTTTCTAATACTGCGCCGCTATCATTTCTGTTTGAAAGTTTTCGAAAATCCTTTGCAATCACGTTACGAAGGCCTGTATCAAAAAAATAGACCTTGGGATTTTTGATGATTTCTTTTCTTCTGTTGCTGAAGAACGGGCGAATGAATCGACAGATATATGTTTTTTCTAACAAATTGAGATATCTTTTGAGCGCCTGATAAGGAAACTCTGATAGTCGCGAGAGTTCCTGGTATTCGATGAGATCACCAATCTGCAGAGCAAGTGCTTTCATGAGATTCTGTAATTTATAGTCATCGATTAAGCCTACAATATCGCGCACTTCTCTTAAGAAGTAGGTGTTCATGATATTGGTAAGGATGGTTTTTTTTATTTCAGGATTTGATGCAAGGACGACTTCCGGATATCCACCAAATATGAGATATTCTTCATAGAATCTTGAGAAAATTTTATGAATTTCATCTGAAGGGTCTTTTATATTTTCTCTATCAGCGAGTCTATTTTTTTTATATTCTTCATATACTCCCAGATAGTCGGGATTCCGTGCGCGCAGGAATTCTTCAAAATTAAATGGAAAGAGTTCCAAGATGAACACCCTGCCTACAAGATATTTCACAGCTCGAATAGTAATGTCTATTGCACTTGATCCTGAAATAATGATTTTAATTTTTTCGGTATCGTAAATATATTTGAGAATTCGCCCACCCTCTTTTGCATACTGAAATTCATCGATAAAGAGAATTTTTTTTCCTTTCACGTGAACACTGATGAATGTGTCGGGATCTTTTTCGAATGTGTTCAGAACCTCTCTATCATCAAAGGAGAGGGTATGAACACTTTCTTGGTCCTTGAGGATATGTTGGATCATTGTACTTTTTCCTGATCGTCGTGGACCTACAATGGCAAGAATCTCAGGTGCGTGGAGATATTGAAAAATGTTATGTTCTAAATTACGCTGAATATACATATATTTTTAGAATTTCTTCTAAAATTATTTTCATTGTAATTTTAGTTCTAACTAGAATTTTTGTCAAGAGAATTTTAGTTAGTACACAAAAATTTCATTTAAGATGAGAGCTTTTAGCCATGTCTCTTTGTTGTCGGGGATGTGGGACTTGAACCCACGACCTCCTGCTCCCAAAGCAGGCGCGCTAGCCAGCTGCGCCAATCCCCGTCAAAATCAACTGGATTGAAAAAGTATAACATTTTTTCTCGTCTTCCTGAAGTTTTTTAAAAAACCCTTTATTTTCGCTTAAAAAATTGTTTGTTGGTTCCATAATGAGAGGAGAGTATTTTAATATTGTCGAATAAAACTTGACAATTTTTTTATCTTTAATAAAATGAAAATAGAATATGTACGTTTACACAAATTGACAAAATTGAGCTAGTCCCTACGCGGCCCAAATTTTCAGAACTCTTTAGTGAGCTTGTGATCTCACAAATCTCTTTCATCATGTACCTTTTCATTCAGAGATCACCAACTCCCTGAAGGGTTCGCTAGCAGTCCGAAAAGGTCGCTGAAGGTCTCGTCACCCTTCAGGCTTAAGAATCCTTCAGCACCTCAACCGTTAACTTCACAGCTATGATGTACCCCACAAAGTACACAAAAGGCAATAAGAAGTACGGGAGGAGCCTAGGATCTGCGGCTCTCAGCATCATGCTGATAGCAGGGATTCTGGCCGGGCTACTGGCAGGGGAGGGCGATTACGATCACACGGAGGTGGAGCCTCTCCGAGTGATGTACCTTTTAAACCAGGCGCAACACAACATGCGCCGAACGGAGGTGTTACAATGCTAACGCATTGCTACACAAGGCCAGAAAGCATTCGCTTTCTGGCCTTTTCACATACATACAAAACTTGCATTTTTTACAAAAGACAAGTAAGTTCGAAGTGCTTGAAACATGCTTACCGAAAAAAGACAGAGGAAAGAGCAACAGAAAATTCCGAAAAACACACAAGATGCTTTCGGAATCAAGCAACATAGAAAGGAGAAGTGATGAAAAAGAGAGATTGGCACCTTATTATTCTGTTTACCGCGAGCTTGCTGCTTGGGATACTCATCGGCATGACACTCGCCACCGTGAAAAGCTCCGCAGCAGACAACGAAGTAGAGCATTTGAAAGCGGCGCGCAGTGCTGGAGATGGTGAATCACAAATCAGTTGGAGTTGTACGGTTGGAAATGTTGAGTTGAAAATCACCCCCAGCACGATCAAGTTCGTCAACCGACAAGCGCTCAATGTCTGGGTTCACATCTTTCTCAAAACAGGGGACAAAGACGACAACTGGGCTTTGATCGCCAAGTTCCATCTTGGTAACCCAATGCAGAAGACTCGTATTGGATCGTTGGGAAACCCACAGCAGTTCGTGCAACTCGATCAAGTGATCGGGTTACGGAAACTTGCGTCCGGCGATGTGCTGTGGATTCAAGTAGAAACGTTTGAGCAGAAAACTCAAAAGCTGTTCAAACGAATTTTGCCCTCGGAACCGCGCACAAAGCGGGAGAAGCCAACTGATGCTACGAGTACCAGCTTTCTTGGGAATGCGCAGACAGCTTTGGAATAGGTACTTCAACATCCTACTCTCTCGAGAGAATTCGCCCTGCTCCTGAAAGTTAAAGTTCACTGGACTTTCTTTTTCCTACTCGAAAGAGTATCGAGTAATCGAGATGACATAGCTCTGAGGAGGCTATAAAAATCCATCATCTCTTTTACTCAGATGCTCTTTTTTCTTTTCTTGCATTTTTCATAATCATTCGATATAATCCTAGTACAGAACTAGGATTTATATGCGTACGTCACTCAAAATTTCAGAGCGACTCCACTATGCGTTTTTACTGATGACCGCTCTTGCAAGTGTGCATGAACGCAATATTTGGTTGAATCTCAATCAAATAGCCGAGTACTTTCGACTGTCGCAAGGCTACCTCGAAGAAATCGTCGCGCCGCTCCGTAAACACAAACTTGTGAAAAGCAGGCGGGGTGGCAAAGGAGGTTATCGACTCGCCAAAGCACCGCAACGTATTGATTATCAAAGTATCGTGCGCGCTATTGAAGGACCGACTGAAATTATGCAGTGCGAAAGTTGTTTCCTTCACTTGGATTGTATTACTGAACCTGTGTGGCAGGAAATGCAAAACATGATTGCCACCTATCTCAGTAAAAAAACACTCCGTGACACACTTGCACACCCAAAGTATTCCAGTATTGCGAAAATTTTTCTGCCTTCATAATTTTTATCTCTTATTTTCATGACACCTCTTCTCAATATACGTAATCTTGAAGTCACGTCGGATCGCAAAAAAATCATTCAACAATGTTCCCTGCATATCCGCAAGGGAGAAGTGCACATTATTATGGGACCAAACGGTTCGGGAAAATCAACCCTCTGTCACACGATTATGGGGCACCCACAATACCGTGTCACTCGAGGCTCGATGAAATTCAATGATGTGAATCTTCAAAAACTTTCACCAACAGAGCGTGCAAAACTCGGCCTCTTCCTTGCATTTCAGTATCCTCAAGCTCTTCCCGGTGTAAGTCTTGGGCAAGTGATGCGAGCTACTGCTCACAGTATGCCGCTTCCCAAATTGAAACAAGCACTCCAAAACGCTCTTCAGAGTATGCAACTTGCGGAAGAATTTGCGACTCGATCACTCAATGAACATGCGTCCGGTGGAGAAAAAAAACGTTTAGAAATGGTGCAACTCATGCTTTTGAAACCGAAACTTGCGATTCTCGACGAAATTGATTCCGGTATTGACATCGACGCGCTTAAACTCATTACACAAGCAATTAACGAACAACGCGCTCAACAGAAAACAAGTTTTCTCATTATCACTCACTATCCGCGATTGTTGCAACATCTCACGCCAGATCGTGTGCACATTATGATGCACGGACGCATTGTTCATAGTGGCGATAGCACGCTCGGAAAGCAACTGGAACAAGAAGGTTATGCTGCATTCGAATATACACACAAACTCACTCGAACTCTCCGAAAGAAACAGACTACGCAACGCGACTGATTCATTTCACCCTATGTCGAAAACGAAACCTCATACAATACAACACCCTCAAGAAAATTACACGGCTGGATTTCGCATGCCGGAACGTGCGGTTTTTAAAGCTCGCAAGGGACTGAACGAAAAAATCATTCAACAGATTTCACAGCATAAACAGGAACCGCAATGGATGCGCGAGTTTCGTTTGCAAGCGTATGCTCTTTTTCAAAAGAAACCCATGCCACGTTGGGGCGCGGATCTTTCGGCGATTGATTTTAGCGACATTTATTATTACCTCAAACCTACACGGCAGTCCGAAAAACGCTGGGAAGATGTGCCTTCTGAAATCAAAACAACGTTTGATCGTTTAGGAATTCCACAAGCGGAACGAAAATACTTAGCTGGCGTTGGTGCGCAGTATGAATCTGAGGTTGTGTATCATAGCTTACAAAAACACCTTGAAAAAAAGGGTGTGATTTTTGTGGATACGGATACGGGTTTGCGGAAGTATTCGAAAATTTTCAAAAAATATTTCGGTACTGTTGTGCCGCCAGGGGATAACAAATTTGCTGCGCTCAATTCCGCTGTGTGGTCTGGAGGAAGTTTCTTGTATGTTCCGCAAGGGGTCCACGTGGACTTGCCGCTGCAAGCGTACTTTCGCATCAACGCAGAAAAAATGGGTCAGTTCGAGCGGACGCTCATCATCGCAGAAGAGGGGAGTTCCGTGCACTATGTAGAGGGTTGTACGGCTTCAACCTACAGCTCTGGATCACTCCATAGTGCGGTCGTTGAAATCATCGTTAAGCGTGGCGCACACGTACGGTACACGACGATCCAAAATTGGGCGAAGAATGTTTATAATCTCGTCACGAAACGTGCGGTGGCGTATCAAGATGCTGTTATGGAATGGGTGGACGGCAATCTTGGTAGTTTTAAAACTATGAAGTACCCGTCAGTGTATCTTATGGAACCGGGCGCGCGAGCGGAAATTCTTTCTCTTGCTTTTGCTGCTGACGGACAACATCAAGACGCGGGCGGCAAAGTCATTCATGTTGCGCCTCATACGAGTTCACGCATCATTTCAAAATCAATCAGTAAAGGAACTGGACGTACGAGTTATCGAGGCTTATTGAAGGTCCATCGCGGCGCGACCGATGTAAAATCTCGTGTTGTATGTGATGCGTTGATGTTTGGAAAATATGCACGATCCGATACCTATCCGACAATAAAAATCGACGAGCTGCAAACGCAGATTGAACACGAAGCAAGTGTGAGTAAAATCCGGGACGAACAATTATTTTATTTGACGAGTCGCGGGGTGACTGAAGATGAAGCGCGCGGTTTGATTGTCAACGGTTTCATCGAGCCGATCGTAAAGGAACTGCCGATGGAATACGCAGTCGAACTCAACCGACTTATTGAAATGGAAATGGAGGGCTCGGTAGGCTAGCGGTGAATAATGAATAAATGACAACAGATATACTTTCATGCAATTGAACGGAACAAAAATTATCATACGCAAAGAAAGTCGGTCAGAGTGTTTCCACCTTACTTCTGGCGAATCTTTACTCTACGTTGTTTTTTATACGCCACGAACGCAAACACAGAAGATAGAATTTTGTCTTGAAGGCCTAGGTGCGAACGTGACGATTATTGGTTGGGATATACATACGCAAGGCAAGACACAGATTCAGCATCATGTGAGTCACCGAGCTCCGGATACAGTGAGCCGAACCTACGTGCGTTCACTCATCGGCGGTGCGGCAGAGAGTGTGTTTCATGGACTCATTCACATACAGAAAAAAGCGCATGGGAGCGATGGAATTTTTGTGCATAACACTCTGCTTGCTTCTCATCGAGCGCGAGGCAGAGCAGAGCCAACCCTTGAAATCGAAACAAGCGATGTCGTACAAGTGAAGCACGCGGCAACTGTTTCGACATTTGACGCAGAACAGCTGTATTATCTCGCGAGTCGCGGCCTACACGAAATCGATGTGAAGAAACTCCTTATGGAAGGATTTGCAGAAGAGTTATTGCAACATCTGCCAACTGAAGTGTGCAAGCAGATTCGCCCGCTCATCGACAAAAAACTTCAAGGGATTATCGCCGAGTAGACTTTCGCTTGTAAGAGACGAGTTTTGATCATACACATAGAAGAAGGAAGATTGTGCTTTCGAAACACACTGTGCAGTGTTAGTGCCTCGACAGTGATAATCCTCCTCGTATGACTTGCTCATAAAACGTATCGTCACTCAAAAATCGAAAAGGGCTATAACCAACAGGTCAGCCCTTTCCACAATGTGCGGTTTTTTTAACCGCTGCTCTGCACCCTGCAGAGCGCGTACCCCCGAAGGAGTCTGAAGGAATTCATGTCTCATCCTCAGGACTTTCGCACGATTTATGCGTCTATCCCTCGGCTGAGTTTATGTTAGTCTACTCACAACCAACCTGCAAGTGGCGCTACTCGATGGCGCCGAGCCCACGGACATTGCCGAGTTGATGCCAGCGGGCCAAATCCCGCCCCTTCTGCTTGAGCTCCTCGATACGGTCTGTTCGCCCTTGCACAGAAAGTACCGCGCCTTCGCGGACCTGTCTGGGTGAGAGGACTGCTTTGTAAGAGGGACGACTTCCATACCCCTCTTGCACAATATGCAAGGAGATTGGGACGACTCCAAGATTCATTTCTTACTCCTCCAAAAAATCGTCTAGGTCTTCCCTTCCTCCGCAAGAGGAATTACCATAATATAGAGGAAGACCGCCATGCCACCGAAATTACCTGAAAGATTCTCATTTGTCAATACATTTTGACGGAAGTCTATCTTTTTAGCTTACTTACAAGTAAAATATTCTTCATCCTATGCAAAAAATTCTCATTGGCACGACGCGCGAATTTGCAAAATATCCCACCAAACGTTACTCAGTCAAAGGACACGATATTTTGGTAAGTCACGTTGGCGACAAATTTTTTGCTACGGACGCGCTTTGTACTCATGAAGAAGTATCGCTTTCCGAAGGCACCCTCGAAGGGCCGATCATCACCTGCGCAGCGCACGGCGCGCAATTTGATGTACGTACCGGTGAAGCGCAACGTTTCCCGGCAGTCGAAGGGCTCCGAACATATCCACTTGTCGTCGAAGGAGAACATATTTACATCCTCTTCGAAGCTGCAGAGAAGTAATGTATATGCGCAGGCATTTTTCAAATCTCACATCATACTCTCTTAGCCATCAAATATGACATCACAACTTACCGATATCAAAAAACAATTTCCTATTTTCCAGAATCACCCAAAACTTGTATATCTCGATAATGCTTCCACAACGCAAAAGCCACAGCGCGTCATCGATGCGCTCAATCATTTTTACACGCATGCGAATGCGAATGTTCATCGCGGAGTATACAAACTCAGTGAAACTGCCACTGAACTTTTTGAACGCACACGCGATACGATCGCGAAATTTATTAACGCGCGTCATCCGCACGAAATTATTTTTACGAAAGGCACAACTGAAAGCATTAACGCGATTGCATATACATGGGGTGAGCAAAATATCACCGCAGGGAATGAGATTGTTGTGAGTTTACTCGAACATCATTCCAACTTCGTACCTTGGCAACAGCTTGCGCACCGCAAAAAAGCAGTATTCAAAGTTATCCCGCTTACTGATGAAGGACTGATCACACAAGCGGCTCTTCGAGCAACTATCACGGAACGCACGAAGTTGGTCGCTGTGACCTATGTCTCTAATGTGTTAGGTATTATGCCACCGCTGGAACAGATTATTGGACAGGCGCATAAAGTTGGCGCGAAAGTTCTTGTTGATGCAGCTCAAGCGGTCGCGCATCTTCCTGTTGATGTGCAGAAACTCGACTGCGATTGGCTTGTGTTTTCCGGTCACAAAATGTATGGGCCCACGGGAGTCGGTGTGTTGTACGGTAAAGAAGCGTTGTTAGAATCTATGCCACCGTTTTTGTACGGCGGAGGCATGATCGATGAAGTGCAAATTCAAGATACAAGCTTCGCACGGTTGCCAGAAAAGTTTGAAGGTGGCACTCCGCCAATTGCGGAAATTGTCGCATTGCATGATGCAGTGCATTTCTTACAAACGTTGGAAATGCACGAAATCCAATCGCATGAGAAAATTTTACTTCAAAAAGCATTCAAGGCTCTGCAAAAAATTCCACATATCCAAATTCATGGCCCGCACAATACTAAACATTGTTTGGGAGTCATATCGTTCCAAATAGAAGGCATCCATGCCCATGACGTTGCAACGCTCGCCGACGAAAAAGACGTTGCACTCCGCGTTGGACATCACTGCGCACAACCTCTTATGCAGCATTTACGCGTTCCTTCTACGTGCCGCGTGAGTTTCGGCGTTTACAACAACGAACATGATATTGAAATACTCTGTGAGGCGCTTCGTTATGCGAAAACAGTATTTCATCTCTAAAAATTTCAATTGCATTTCTCATGAACATCTATGCATAATCTCTATCGCGAATACATTCTGGAACATTATAAACACCCGCAAAATTTTGGTCATCTTCACAAAAAAGACATCTCTGTTGATGAACGCAATTCGACGTGTGGCGATACACTTCATCTGGAAATTCGCTTTAACACACAAGGGAGTGTAGAGGATATTGCGTTCACGGGCGATGGATGCGCGATCAGCCGCGCATCTACATCGCTCCTTACCGAAGCGGTTAAGCAAAAAACAAAAAAAGAAATCGCGCAACTCACGCACAAAGAAGTGTATGATTTGTTGGGCGTGCCTATCAGTCCAGGCCGAGCACAGTGTGCATTGCTTCCGCTTCAGGCACTCAGAAAAGTTTTGCAAGTTGACCCTCAAAGGAAAAAACTATGAATACCCCAAAGAAAAAAATTCAGGAGATCAAAAATCAACTCAAACAGGTTTTGGATCCGGAATTAAAAGTGAATATTGTTGATCTTGGACTCGTGTATAATATTGCTTATGACCTTGCGCAACGCAAAGTGCATATCCAAATGACGCTCACGACGATCGGCTGTCCTTTGGGTCCTATGATTGAAAAAGAAGTCAAAGAAAAACTTAAAGATATTGAGGGTATCAAAGAAATTGAAGTTGAACTTGTCTGGGAACCGGCGTGGAATCAAAATATGATCACAGAAGAGGGGAAACAACAACTTAAATTCGGTTGGTAAACAGGCCCCTTACCCTGTTCCAAAAACGTAAATACGCCGCGCTTCCTATGCGCGGCGACTTATATAACACCAAAAAGTTTCACAGTAAACACGATGTACAATAAAATGTAGAATAATCCCTCCCAAATATGGAGACGCTTCGAAATACCGGAAATAGCAAAAAGGAGAGTCGTAATAATGAGTACTGGCAATCCGATCGCGTAGGTCTTTTCGTCGACATTTAAATCGGCGAAAAGACCTGGGATACCCACAACGACAAAAGCATTGAAAACATTCGAACCAAAAATATTTCCGAGGGCAATATCTGCCTTTTTTTGTAAACCTGCTTTGACTGAAACTGCGAGTTCTGGTAGCGATGTGCCGGCCGCTACCGCTGTCACCGTAATAACACCCGTGGCTATATTAAGTAGAGTAGAAAGTTCGATCACCGATCGCACCAAAAATTTGGCGCCGAGGATTAAAGCAGCAAAACCCAATATCAGAATGACGATATCGAGCGCACGGATCTGCGGGCGTTTGGATTTTTGATTTTTTAGTTCATCCGAATTTTGATCATCATGATACAGGACTGTATACGCAAGATAAATCCCGTATCCAACGAGAAGCAAAATCGCTTCTGCAAAATTTACTTGTTTATCATAACTCATCAGAATCAAAAAAACGGTGCTGATAAAAATCAATGGGATGTCAAGATCAACAATATCTTTCGTGACCGCAAGTTTTTTTGCAACGACCGCAGATGCACCTGCGATAATGAGAATATTAAAAAGATTTGAACCAACGGCATTGGCTACAGGAACGTCCAGTGCACCTTCGAAAACTGCAATGAGTGAAGACGCAAGTTCTGGTAGTGATGTTCCTGCACCAACGATAGTAACTCCTACAATAAAAGGAGTGAGTCCTAACGCCAGACCTATCTTTTCGCTACTCGTCAGCAGCCAATCTGCGCCTTTCACTATGGCGGCAAGTGAAAAAAGGAACACGATGATCCAAAAAATGAGCATATTTTGTTTTTAAATTTTATATTCGATCGGTGGCTGGGGGCAGGATCGAACTGCCGACGCCAGGATTTTCAGTCCTGCGCTCTACCACTGAGCTACCCAGCCAAGCGCGTGGGCATACCTGGAGTTGAACCAGGGACCTCAGTCTTATCAGGACTGCGCTCTAACCAACTGAGCTATATGCCCGAGAGTACACTCAAAGTAACAAAAAAAATATATTTTGTAAACGATCAGAAAAAGAGCCTTCCGGCTCTTTTTCTTTTTTTTATCAACTGAAAGTGATAGAATCCTTTTCCCAATAATGGGTTCAAACATCGATTCATTCCATCAATGAAGTAAACTTGCATTGATGTCGACCACGACTTGTAAGCATACTTCGAGAGTATGCTCCAAGTATTACTCCTTAGAAAGGAGGTGATCCATGGACAGCTTCCGCTACCCATGCCTTGTTACGACTTCGTCCCTGTCACCAGCCCTACCTTAGGCTCTGCTATTCGTGCAGAAATTTCGGGTATTGCCGGCTCCCTTGACGTGACGGGCGGTATTGAGATATTTGTTTCCAAATTCTCACACCACTGGGCAAACGGTTTTCCCGTACCCTAGCGGTTCCTGTAATGCTTCTTAGAATAGGATCGAATTTTTGCATACAGGTTCGGCCCTTCATCCCGACGTATCAGGATTACTACGGCCTCTGCTGACTCCTTGTTAGATTCGGAAGTTGCGTTGCCGCAATTTCCTTACTCGGTTTCAATTTCATCACGATATTCTATCATTCCCCGAGCACCCTAACAAGATCTCCCTGGGTCACTTTTATCACCATTTTTTCTCATCTTCGGTCTTCCGTCACTTATCTTGTTTATGAATAGTAGATCGCTTCCTCATGTACACGCAGAGTCGCGCACAAGATAAGCCTTTCGAAGACTCAAGCTGAAAAATGTTACTTTCGCCCTTCAGTGCATACCTCGCGATATGCACCTGCGATTTCACTTAAGGTAGTCTACTGCCACCTTGTCAGACTTCCACTGACTGGTTGATAAAAACTGCCAGGCGTCCCGTGTACAAAGCCCGAGAACGTATTCACCGCGCCATGGCTGATACGCGGTTACTAGCGATTCCAACTTCATGAGGTCGAGTTGCAGACCTCAATCCGAACTGGGGCGAGTTTTATGGATTTGCTAAGCGTTGCCGCTTTGCGACCCGCTGTGACTCGCCATTGTAGCACGTGTGTAGCCCTGGACGTAAGGGACACGCTGACTTGACGTCATCCCCTCCTTCCTCCCTCTTAAAGAGGGCAGTCTGGTATGAATATACAACATACCACGGGGGTTGCGCTCGTTTTCCGACTTAACGGTACATCTCACGACACGAGCTGACGACAGCCGTGCATCACCCTGCCTATGGTTCCTTGCGGCACACCCTCATTTCTGAGAGCTTCCATAGGAAGAATCCAGGTAAGGTTCCTCGCTTACCATCGAATTAAACCACATGCTCCACCGCTTGTGCGGGCTCCCGTCAATTCCTTTGAGTTTTAGCCTTGCGGCCGTACTCCCCAGGCGGAGTGCTTAAAGCGTTAGCTTGAGTAAACGGCACTGATAGGGTCGAAACTACCAATGCCTAGCACTCATCGTTTACGGCGTGGACTACTAGGGTATCTAATCCTATTCGCTCCCCACGCTTTCGTTCTTTCAGTGTCAGGATTGTTCCAGCAGAATGCCTTCGCCTTTGGTGTTCCTGCCGATATTAACGCATTTTACTGCTACACCGGCAATTCCATCTGCCTCTCCCATCCTCGAGCCTTGCAGTTTCGAACGCGGCCCTCATGTTGAGCATGAGGATTTAACGTTCGACTTACAAAGCCACCTTTGAACGCTTTACGCCCAATAAATCCGGGTAACGCTTGAGGCCTTCGTATTACCGCTGCTGCTGGCACGAAGTTTGCAGCCTCTTATTCCTCAGGTACCATCGCTGGTTTTTCCCTGAGAAAAGACTTTTACACCCCGAAGGGCTTCTTCGGTCACGCGGCGTCGCTCCCTCAGACTTTCGTCCATTGGGGAAGATTCTCGACTGCAGCCACCCGTAGGTGTCTGGGCAGTATCTCAGTCCCAGTGAGGCGGGTCGTGCTCTCACACCCGCTACCCGTCATAGCCTTGGTAAGCCGTTACCTTACCAACAAGCTGATGGGACATAGGCCCCTCCTTCACCGAAAAACTTTCTTCTGATAGCAGACGCTACCAGAACGTACGGAGTATTAGCCCCACTTTCGCGGGGTTATTCTCCTGTGAAGGGTAGGTTACCAATGTGTTACTCACCCGTTTGCCACTGTCCGTACCTTGCGGTACGAACCGTTCGACTTGCATGCCTTAAACACGCCGCCAGCGTTCACCCTGAGCCAGGATCAAACTCTCATTAAGAAGCATAACCTTTGAGATTATGCTCAATACACCAGAATATCCTTAAGCATTGCTTAAGGAGAATTGACGTTTGAAATTTTGAATCTTTAATGGTGCACTTAAAGATCCACCGTACAAAAATGTACGGAGATTCTATCACGTTTCAATTGACAAAGTCCGAGCATTTTGCCCACAACAACAACTCAAAATCAAGCGGTCATCATTTTCGAGAGTAACTCTATAATAATGTGAAAGGCTGTGCATGTCAAGGAAAAATGGAAGGTAAAAAGCGAAGGGGTCGCTGCACCTGCGGAGGTGAATGCAACAACTCTCTTCGCTTCTTTTCTTCGTAACAAAATTACGATGTACAATCAAGTTGTGTGTTTGTTGTCGAAGGTGCGGGAGATTCTTCAGCGCACGTGTGTTCTCTGAAAGAAGAGCTTCGCACGGAGACGGAGAACGTCATCAAGCGCAATGAACGTGGGTGCGAATATGCTCAGCGCGGTCGTGAGTGCTACAGAAATCACGAACACTAAAGGTATGCGCGTTTCCTTATGCAACAAGCCGATAATAATAACCTCTGCGATAGCCGCGAGGATTACTGGTAGACCTGCGGGCATGAGAGCGAGTAAAATCAGTGGCCAATTCTGCTGGGCTTCTTCCTTCATGAGATACATCGGCGCCGAAAGTCCGCATGCGACGAAAGCTGAGAGTGTAATGCTTGCAACGTGCAAATTCCCGAGCGCAAGCGCAAGCACACTCGATACGCTGCAGAATAGTACTGTTGCGTACAAAGTCAGAGTCGGCCTGCTTTTGTAGAAGCAAAAAAAGATCGTGAGTATCAATGCGGTCGTGACTGCCGCTGTGCTTATCATGAAAATCATGATGCACCTCCTTTCTCGAAAATGGATAGAAACGAAAACCCTTCAACGAACTTTGATACCGTCGCAATGTTGTTACGACCCTGTTGCTCAATGCCATTACTATTATCATTTAATTCCGTGACAAAAGCGCATTCGTCGACAGTCCTGTTACGAAATCACCCTACGATTCGTTTTCTTTTTGCAGCGCGCCATGTGGCGATTTTTTTGTGATCTCCTGAAAGCAACACTTTTGGTACTTTCAAGTTCTCCCAGACCGCTGGACGAGTGTACTGTGGATACTCCAAAAAACCCTCTTCCGAAAATGACTCGTCTTGCGTCGACTCGTTTTTTCCTAATACACCAGGGATAAGCCTCGTTACTGCATCAAGAATAATCAGTGCTGGAAGTTCTCCTCCGGTGAGGACATAGTGCCCGATAGAAATTTCTTCGTCAACAAACTTTACGACACGTTCATCAACGCCTTCGTAATGGCCGCATATTAAAATCAGTTGATGATATTTTGAAAGTGTCTGTGCTTTTTTTTGTGTGAATATTTTTCCACGAGCCGAGAGCAAAATCACTCGCGAAGATTTTTTCCTTGGCACAGCACGAAGCGCGCATGCGATCGGCTCCACTTTCATTACCATTCCTGGTCCGCCGCCGTACGGAGTATCATCAACGATTTTGTGTTTATCGAACGCAAAGTCTCGAATGTTATGAACGTAAAAACGCACAAGTTTTTTTGCTTGCGCACGTTTCATGATGCTTTCATCAAGATAAGAATCAAAAATATTTGGAAATATCGTGAGGAGATCAAAACGTTTGAATGTTGGCATAAATGAAAGTATACAATCTCATTGACGGCTAGAGCTTAACTTAAAAATTTTAGATGAATTCTAACCAAAATCCCCCAGAAATGGGGGAGTTTGGATTTTTTGAGAACGATGCGAAATTTTAAAGTTTCAGATCGTCCATTCCACTTTCATCCATTCCTGCGCTTTCATGAGAAGATGGACGATTACCGCCCTTACGATCTCCTTCTGGTTCGAGAATCTTGAGATTCACTCGAGCTTGGTGTTTGGCACCAACGACACGGAGGAGAGTTCTGATGGCTTTGGCTGTTTGACCTTGCCGACCAATCACTTGACCTAAGTCAGTCGGATTCACTTTCAGGGTGATGAGTACACCCATTTCATCGACCGTACGGACTGCTTCAACGGCGTCAGGATTATCTACGATCGATTTCACAACGTAATCAACGAATTCCTGATCTTTGTATTGAGACATAAGGTGGTATTAAGAGTTATATGTGTAGGTCACCCATCCGTAAGTTACCCTGACAAACGCTCTCACTTCGACCTTTACATAGTATTTCAAAAGCGTTGATTCAGGTTTTGTAAAGTACGAACGAGAGACTCAATGATTGAGATTATACCTTATTTCTGCAAAAAGTCAAACGCGACGTTTTCGTATTTTTACGGCTGAAATAAAAAAAATTATGCTTTTGTTGCCTGAGTTTCGTTCTTTGTAGTTTTGAGAGCAGGAGCGGCGCTCGCAGAAGGAGTTGTTTTAGCTGTTTTCTTTTTTGAACCTACGACACGCATTTTCTTACCCGTCAATAGACCAAAATTTATAAAAAAATTATGCATCGTAGCTGAAGGTTTGGCGCCCTTCGAGAGCCAGTACTGAATCCGATCTTTCTTCACATGAGCAGTCTGCTGTTGATGTGGATTATAAAATCCCAAAATCTCACGCGCAGCAGAGGTCGCGGCTTGCGTTTTTTCCTGCAGAACGATACGAAATTGAGGATTGTTTCTTTTACCGATGCGCGAGAGGCGAATAGTGAGCATAGAGAGTAAAATGCTGAAAAGAATAAAGAATAGTGCACAGCAACAGAACTTGTTTGATTGTATAAAAAAGAGTTGTATTGGTCAAGGTTTGCATTCGTCGATTAACACCTGTATACGTAACGAGCCCCTTGATGCAGAGGCTCGGCTTTCAAAAGAGAGTTGAAATTGCAGTTGACTCTCGTTCAAATTTCCAGAAGTTCCAAGAGGTTTTCGATATTAGCGATAACGACGTCAGCTCCTGAAGCACGCAAATGAGTGTGATCAACTGTATTGCTGATGCCAATCGCCAAAATCTTATTGCGGGTGGCGATGACCATATCGTGTGGCCCGTCACCTATGTACGCTGCTGCTCTACAGAATTCGGGCAGTGGAATGTCAACAAATTCTGCAAATCGCTGGATGTGCTGATCTCCCTTCGGGATCTCGTCTGAACCAATAATAAGATCACAGGGAATTTCATATCCCCGAAATAGCACCTCGAGATCGGGTGTTCGAGATCCACTCGTTGCAAAGATCAAACAACCAGCCTTTTGTATCTTACAAAATGTCTCTCGAACTCCAGGAAAAAGCGGCGCCTCTGCTCCATTCGCGAGATGAAAAAAATCATGTACGAGTGTCTGAAGTTGCTGCGTCGAAAAACTGATCTTGTGTTTCTTCAAGACCTCCTCAAATTGCTGCGTAATAGGCGCCCCGGAGGTATGCAGATAATAACGCTGCGCTGCCTCAGTAGAGATTCCGAAAACTGCGACGAGGTCACTGAAGTTACGGGTATAGAGCGGCATGCGATCAAATACAACACCATCTACATCCGTAATGAGGTACTTCGTCATGTCTTACCTCCTTTCCGGCATATACCGTACTTACTCTGATTGTGTTTATCATACGAAAACAGTAGTACGATTGCTCTGATGGTAACGTAGAGACATGTGCTGAGTCAAATACATTTTTTGAACACATAGAAAATTTATGTTATTCTTCTTTCGGTTCAATTTGAACCTTCATAAAGGACTTGCCTCAAGACCTATATGGACACACATGTGCAACAGCCTTGGAGATATGCGCCGAAAGCGAGTGTTACGGTTTTGCCAGAATTGATTTCGTCCTGGACACAAAAAAGCGCCCTTATGTGCTTGAAATGAATACGATTCCAGGATTGCAGAAGGATAGTAATTTTTTTTGTGCGCCGAAGCGGCAGGGATAACGCCTGGAACGGTCTTGCTTTCTTTACTTTACCGTGCCTTGCAGTGAATCCAAACGATTGATAAATTGGGGAGACCCTATGGAAAGAATCGTCTCGCAATATCAAGTTCCGCTCATCCGCCAGCGAATGACCAAAGAGGAGGGGTTCCCTACGGAAGAAGAAGCTAGAACAAACGCATATATTTCGTATATCCTGAATCAAAATGAAAATTGCCAGAGCGAAATTTCAAATTGCGACAACAAGATTATTATGAAACAAGTCTCATAATCTCTCCTTAGCCCTGCGCATGAGCTAAAGTTTGTGCGTGTCTGTGCGTGAGAGCGTCTTCAAGTCTAAGACTTAAAATGCGTGAGGCTCCATTGTGACTGAGAGTCACACCGTACAACGTATTGGCGTGATGCATAGTGACACGATTGTGTGTAATCACAATGAACTGTATTTTTTGTGAAAGCTTTTTTAGGATAGCGGCGAATGTTTCAGAATTCGCTTCATCGAGTGCAGCTTCGACTTCATCCAGTACTACGAACGGTGCGGGATTTGTTTCCAAGATCGCAGCAAGTAATGCTAAAGCAGTTAATGCTTTTTCTCCGCCAGAGAGTGCTTGTACGTTTTTCGTCTTTTTGCCCGGCGGGATTGCGAAAATTTCGATACCTGAGATAATTTTTTTCTGTTTGTTAAGAATTTTCTGCACAAGAGGGAGATGTTCTGCATCGAGTGTGGCTTCTTGCTTTGCCTGTTCTACAAGCGCATGGCTCGTTGGATTTTCGCCCTCTCCAAAAGTCACACTAGGCACTGCATTCTCTGCAGCTTCATTTTCTTTTGCATCTTTTTCTTCGGTGACTAACTTCAACTGTGCTTCGCCTCCGCCAAACAGAACTTTAAAATATGTATGAAAATGTTTGTCTATGAAACGGAACGATTGAGAAAATTGTTTGTGGATCGTCACATCGAGTTCTTCGATAATATGTTCCAAATCTTTAAGCGCAGTCTGCAGATCATCCAGCTGTTTTGAGAGGAATTCGTAACGCTCATGAGTATCGTTATATTCTTTCGTGATATCCGGATCAATACCGCCAATAAGCTCGAGTTGATGCGCGAGATGCTTTATATCACTCTCGAGTTCATGAAAATTTTCGATTGTTTTCTGAAATTTTTGTGCGGCGTGGAGAGTAGCTTCCGTAAGTTCCCGACGCATTTCTTCTAGTAAGTCTTCCTTTTTTGTGAGGATGCGTGTGTGTTCTATGCGTGCAGCTTCCAATTTCTGATTGACGGCATTCAAAGCATTTTGCACATCACGCGCTTCTTGCTGCAATGCAATCAACATATCTTTTTTCTCCTGTTCTTTTGTATGGAACTTGTCGATTTCCTTATACAATTTTTGTAGTTGAGCATCAATGTTATGCAACGTGTCTTGCAACTGCTGAAGTTCTTTATTGAGTGCATCAGAATGTTCGGAAGATTGTTTGTCTTGCACAAGTATCTTCGAAGATCGTAATTCTGACGTAATTTTTTCGTATTCAATCTGTTTACTCTTGAGTGTTTCGGAGAGCATCGTCATGCGTGCCTTCATCGCTTCGTACTGCACACGCGCTTCTTGAATCTGTTGAAGTGCGTGTTCCTTTGTTTTGAGTGCTTCTTGAAAAGCCTGTTGAAATTCTCGAACAGAAGTTGTTATGTGCGTTTGTGTTTCTGGCACTGTCAAAGTGTCTACAAGCTCTGCAAACCGCAACGTCAGTTCTTTCGCGATTTTTTTAATTGATTGAAATGTCCCGACATCGCGTGTGCGCAGGAGCTTTTGCAAAAAAACTTCTTGCTGATGATAGAGTGCCACGATTTTTTTTCTTACCTCATCGAGTGTCAGTGTATCATGTGTTTGTATAGATTCCTTGGCCTTCAATAATTCATATTCTGCAGATCGAAAAACAGTGTTGCTTTTTTCTTGTGCTTCTTGCCTGGACGCGAGTTGTTTTTCTACGCGCAAGAGCGCATATTGCACAGACGAAAATTCTTTCTGCAGGTCTTGTTGCTCAATAGCAATTTCAGCTTGTTTTTTTGTAAGCCAGGCAATGTTCACCTGCCCATATTTTTCCTGTTTTTCCTGCGCAATCTCCCGGCGTCCCTCAAGTCGCGTGATGTCTCTGAGAAAGTCTTGCTTACGTTGTTCGTGTATTTTTATATTTTTTTGTAATTCAGCATAGCTTTCTGTTTGTGTTTTTTCTTTTCCAATAGCATCAATGGTTGTTTGAATTTTCGCTAATTTTCGTTCAAATTCATTCTTTTCTGCCTCAAGTCGCCTGCACATCTGCTCTGTTTGTACTGCTTCTCCATAGAGAGTGTGCAAATAAGAACCGTAGTACTGAACTTGGATTTCTCCGAGTTTTTTTTCCAAATTTTCGCGACGTGTAAGTTTTTTTACTTGTCGTTCGAGGCTCCGCAGATGCGGTTCGATTTCTTGCAACAATGCGCGCGCCTGCTTGAGATTCTCTTCAGTGCGCAGGAGCTTTTGCAGTGATTGATCACGTTTCATTTGCAATGCCCGCACACCAGCAGCTTCATCAAAAAAATATTTTCTTCCTTGCGGCGTTGCATTCAGTGTGTTTTCCACCATACCTTGTCCAATGACCGCATAACTTTTCTGACCGAATCGTGCCCGAGCAAGGAGCAGAAGAATTTCTGCGAGTGTGACTGTATTCTTGTTCAAATAATATTCGGATTCCCCGTCGCCGTAGAGGATGCGTGAGATCACAACTTCGGAATAATCAACATCAATACGGCGATCTTCATTTGAGAGATACAAATCTACCCGCGCAAATCCTAGACGTGATTTTTTCGCTGAGCCATGGAAAATAATATCACTCGCTTTTTTGCTCCGCAGCAGTTTCATGCTTTGTTCCCCGAGCACCCAACGGATCGCATCCGCAACATTCGATTTTCCAGAGCCGTTCGGACCAACAATCGCTGTGAAGGCTTCACGAAAATCAAAGACAACCTTATCGGCGAAAGATTTAAAACCCTGGATTTCGAGTTTTTGAAAACGCATGACACTTGCTACCAATTTTTTATTTTGAGCCCTGCTGCAGCAGCTTGGATTTGCGCTTCTTGCTTCGAAGTTCCTTCTCCGGAGGCAATCAGTTCACGACCAAGATAGACGCCGACCGTAAAGTGCTTCGCATGATCCGGCCCTTCCTCGTGGAGAACTCGATATTCCGGTGTGAAACTTAATTTCTCCTGTGCGACTTCTTGAAAACGCGACTTTGGATCCACATAAAGTTTCTGAGACAGAATTTGAGGAAGCTCTGAGAGCACATGTTGAAGAATAAACTGCTTTGTAACTTCCCAACCTTGATCAAGATACATTGCTCCGAGTACAGCTTCAAAAGCATTGGCTAAAATTGTTTGTCGTGCTTTTGAAGAAGCATCTTTTGCTTCACCGCGACTGAGATATAAAAAATCGTTTAAAGTTAATCGAGCGGCAATTGTAGCGAGCATTTGACTATTCACAAGACTTGCGCGCCAATTCGTAAGTCCTCCTTCGGGTTGATCGGGATATTGATTGTAGAGATATTCTGTAACAATAAGCTCCAACACAGCATCACCTAAAAATTCCAACCGCTCATTATGCGCGAGCGGAAAATCCCGATGTTCGTTGAGGTAGGATCGGTGGATAAGCGCTTGTTGTAAAAGATCAGGATTTTTAAAAAAAATATGCAAAATTTTTTCCAGATGTTGTATATCTTTCGGCATGTCAAAATGTTAACAGATATTATGTTAATGCGACGACTCAGCGAGCCCCTCTTGCGACTGAGTTTGCGGCGGAGTCTGCTGAGTTGAGGTGTTTGTGTTGTGTATGTTTTTACGTTGCTGTGCTTCGGAAGGTTGAGCTGCTGCTTCTGGATCCATAGTCTTAAAAATGGTACCTAAGACGCCGTTAATAAATTTTCCCGAAGCTTCTCCACCAAATGTTTTTGCAAGTTCAATCGATTCATTGATCGCCACTTTCGGCGGAACTTCTTTATTGAAAGAAAGCTCGTAAATGCCAACGCGCAAAACATTGCGATCGACGATTGTTATTTGTTCGAGCGGCCATTCGGGAGCGTATTTTTCGATAAGAGCATTAATGTCGACAAGATGCGCATGCACGCCCTCAACAATGCTCTTTGCAAAACCCTTGTCGTCGAAATCTGGCGCAAATGCTTTTAAATTATGATCCAGTATATTTTCCAATTGTCCCTCTTGACGGCCATTAAAATCCCACTCATAGAGCGTTTGCATCGCAATCGTTCGTGCAAGATGGCGATTAGACATACAATTGAGACAATAAAAGCGTACAGTCTCCTCAGCGTATTAATGCCGATGAGTTTGTGAAGGCGAAGAGGGGGTATTTTTTGCAGCTCCTGTATTCAATTTGTCACTATTCTCCGCAGTACTCGATTTTTGTGTCGTTGAAACTTCTGCTTTTGCACTTACCTTGGTAGATGTCATAGTAAAAGATCGTCCGCGATAATAACCGCAAAAAGCACATGCATGATGCGGCAGGATTGGTTTTTTACACTTTTCACACACACTGAGCGCTAACGGCTTGAGAGCGGCGTGACTTGCACGAAGGTGTTTTCTGCGTTTTGAAAGACGCTTTCCAGGTATTGTCATAACATCGTAAAAAAGCATTGATTTACAAATACTATAATATACTTCGCGGAACTTTGCAACCTCAAACGTAAGTAGAGGTGGACGCCGGTATACTCCTGATGCATTTACTGAACATGGGATTCTTATGTTGTCCGGTGTTCTCAACAGTGACCGTGCCATCCAAGTGAACATTCAAATCATGAGAACATTCACAAGATTGCGTGAGCTCATGGCGACCAATGAACTTTTACGTAACAAGATTGAGGAGATGGAAAAGAAGTATGATAAAAAATTTGCTTCGGTATTTCAAGTTATTCAATATCTTTTACGTGAGGAAGAGAAACGGCAGATTGAACCTGCGAAGAAAGAAATAGGGTTTAAGATTTCACAGAATTCGTAATTTCTCATATTTGTAGTTAACACAGAAACGTGGGATACGCAGCCATCAAGTCACAGGAAATTTTTTAGAATCAACATAATGATGCTATAATAAGCACAACTTGTATTTCAATCTCCAACTTTTATGACTGCAAAAATATACGTCGCCAATTGGAAAATGAATGTGCCTGCTCGTGAGAGTATTGAACAATATATTGGCCATCTCAAAAAATTCCGAGTACCTGCCAACACTCACATTATTATTGCGCCGCCGTTTCCTTATCTGCCTCTTGTTGCACGCCTGATCAAAAAATCACGTTTAGAAATTGCCGCGCAAAATGTGCATTGGGAAACAGAAGGCACATTTACCGGTGAGGTTTCGGCGAAAATGCTACAACGTTTTGGAGTACACTTTGTAATTATAGGCCATTCGGAACGACGGCGAGATTTTTATGAAACTGACGCTATTATCAACCGTAAGCTTCGAATTGTTGTGCACACAAGGCTCACTCCAATCCTTTGCATTGGAGAAACAGCTGCACAAAGAAAACGTGGAGAAACTCGAAAAATCATTCTCACCCAATTACGACGAGCGCTCCAGGGCATCCGCAATCCGCGTGTGATTATTGCCTATGAACCTGTCTGGGCAATTGGCACTGGCATCAATGCACAACCAACGCAAGTGCAACAAGTCCACGTGTTGATTCGCTCCTGGCTCACACGCAAATATACAAAAAAAAATACGATTCCCATTCTCTATGGAGGCAGTGCCGCAGCGCACAATAGTCACAGTTTTATGCAACAACCTGATATTGATGGTTTACTCGTTGGCGGCGCAAGTCTTTCAAGTCAACAATTCCGCAACATTATACAAACGTAACGCTGGCGACTCTATCATCTCCCTGTTTAAAACGCATAACCCGCACGCCCTGCGTTGCGCGCCCAATCACACTAATCGATTTAATCGGCACACGAATAATTTGTCCTTTTTCTGAAATCAGCACGACGTCGTTTTCCAAATGCTGCTTGCGAACTACAAAAGCACTCACAATTCCCCCGGTTTTAGCTGTAATTTTTGCTGTTTTAATGCCAACTCCGCCGCGACCTTGTACACGATATTGATTCAGAGAAGTTCGTTTGCCAAAACCGTGATCCATAACGACAAGTAACTGTTCATCAAGCGCAGAAATGCCGTTTCGAATCAAAGTCATCCCAGCGATATAATCTCCGCTCTTGAGACGCATTCCGCGCACACCGCTCGCGGTACGTCCCATAGCGCGAATTGCTTTTTCTTCAAATCGAATCGCCTGGCCTTTATGCGAAATCAACATAACATGATCTGTACCGGACGAAGGTCGCACCCATTCCAAAACATCCCCCTCTTTTAATTTGATAGCAATGAGTCCCGACCGACGCACGTGACTGAAGCTGTCAATCATTACTTTTTTAATGACCGCTTTCTTCGTAAGCATCACTAAAAATTCTGCATTGCCTTTTTTTGCCAAAGAAAGCAACTCCGAAACTCTTTCTCCAGGACCAAGTTGTAAAAAGTTTACAATCGATTGCCCCTTAGCGATTCGTGAGGCTTGCGGCACGTCATACGCCTTCAATTGAAACACACGACCCTTAGTCGTGAAGAACAATAAATCAGCATGTGTGTGTGTCGTAAGGAGTATTTCGACGATGTCTGCTTCCTTTGTTGTGAGTCCGATCACGCCTTTACCACCGCGGCTCTGCACCCGAAACATCTTTGGATCCTGTCGTTTTATATATCCATCGCGCGTCATCATAATAATCGTTTCTTCTTTTGGGATAAAGTCTTCTTGCGTGAAATTACTCACAGCGTTCGGAACGACTTCGGTGCGCCGACTATCGCTAAAGTTTTTTTCGACCGCCTGCAGTTCCGAAGTAATAACGTGCAGCACCTTTTTACTTGAAGCAAGGAGTGCTGTTAATTCTTGAATGAGTTTACGTTTTTCTTTCAGTTCCTGCTCTACTGCGAGACGCTCGAGATGTGCAAGCGACTGCAGTTTCATTTCCAAAATAGCAACAGCCTGGCGTTCGGTGAGATGAAATTTTTTCACAAGATTCGTCTTGGCGTCACTCGCATTTTCCGACTTTTTAATCGTCGCGATGATTTGATCAATATGCAGCAATGCGATTGATAAACCCTCCAGGATATGCGCGCGTTCCTGAGTTTTTCGTAAATCAAACTGCGATCGCCTACGAACAACTTCTTTACGGTATTTAAGAAATTCTTCAAGTACCATCTTGAGCGTCAGCACACGCGGCTGAATGCCATCAACAAGCGCAAGCATATTCACGTGAAACACTGTCTGCAGCGGCGTAAGAATATATAACCGATTGAGGATCTTATTCGGGTACGCATCTTTTTTGAGTTCAATCACAACCCGCACTCCATCTTTATCCGATTCATCACGTAAATCTTTAATGCCCTCAATTTTTTTATCACGCACGAGATCAGCAATCTTTTCGATCAACGCTGCTTTGTTTACTTGGTAAGGTATTTCGCTCACGATAATCTGAAAATCACCATTTTTGTTCTCCTGAATTTCCGCTCTGCCGCGCAAAACAATACCGCCACGGCCGGTCGCATATGCCTGCTTAATATCATTAACGTTATAGACTTTGCCTCCGGTTGGAAAATCAGGACCTTTAATTTCCGACATAAGTTCTTCAACCGTAATATCCGAGTTATCGATCAGGCGCATGAGACACCGACATACTTCCCCAAGATTATGCGGCGGGATATTCGTTGCCATACCTACGGCAATGCCAAGACTCCCATTGATAAGAAGATTAGGGAGTTTACTCGGCAACACTCTTGGTTCTTTGTGTGTGCCGTCATAATTGGGAATAAAATCAACAGTTTCTTTTTCGATGTCATAGAGCAGTTCCTCGGCGATACGATACAGTTTTGCTTCGGTATAACGCATAGCTGCCGCACTATCCCCATCCATAGAACCGAAGTTGCCTTGTCCGTGAATGAGAGGATAACGCTGCGCAAAATCCTGAGCGAGCCGTACAAGCGCATCGTAGACTGCAACATCGCCGTGCGGATGATACTTCCCGAGCACCTCACCGACGATCGTTGCTGATTTTCTGAATTTTGCTCCAGCCCTCAACCCAATCTGCCACATAGCATACAAAATACGTCGATGGACGGGCTTTAGGCCGTCACGAATGTCCGGCAAAGCGCGTTGTACAATTACTGACATTGCATAATCCAAATACGATGTCTCCATTTCGTTCACAAGCGGTACAGGTAAAATTTTACCAGCGCTTTGACTTTGAGAAGATGTATACAAAGGTTTGGGTTTCATGAAAATTATTTAAAAACACGTCGCGAACTATTGAACATTTGATTCTGTTGTAAAATCGTCAGCGTTTACATTTTCAAGATTCACAACATCAGGAAAAATCGCTTCTTCATATACTTGCACTTGTGCGGGAGGTAAGGTATCAGAAACAGTAGCCTGTGTGTCTGTGGATCCGCTGGAATTTGTAGTTTGTTCGCTAAAACCGGGAATTTTTTGGATACCTGATTCTAATGCATCGCGGAATGCTTCTAATGTTGAAATGATGTCTGATGAGGAAGTCTTCGAGCTTGTTGCACCGCTTTGCAAAAGTTGACTTTGAAACGATGTGATCCAAATAAAAAATACAATAGCGCATGAAATACCAACCGCGAACCATAACAATGCATGTCGATGACTTTGTTTCATTGTGAGCGGCCGGTGATAAAATTTTTCGTCTTGAGATTTTTTCACAGAAAAAATTCGAACAAAATGTTACGAGGTTTTTTGTAAGAAAATGACTAGGGTCTCTTCAGCCGGAAGATTCTTTTTTGTGAGTTTCAACTTTGTTTCTGCTTTTTCCGATGGAAATGTTTGACCCATTTCTTTAGCAAAACTTGCAGCATCTGGCATGTCCACTGTAAGGCCGGGAAGGCTGTAATACATAGGAATCACAATACGAGGTTCGATTTGACTCACGAGCTTTGCGGCTTGATTTCCCAAACTTTGAAGCGGAAGCAGGAGAACATCAACGCCTTCTAAAAATTCAAGTTGTTTGTCGGAAGGCGGATTTTTTGTCAACCCAAGATGCGCCACAACCATTCCTTCGATTTCAAGAACATAAACGCAAGGATATTCACTTTCTGTTGGAGGAATCCCGTAGACAAAAACACTGTGCCGTTCATATTCCCCTGGACTCTGAATAAGAAACGGCTCACCGATGATGCGCCCGGTGTTGTTTGCGAATTTACTCTCTGGATCACTCACAGTCACAATCTCCACCTTCGTTTTTGCGAGTTTCCAACCAACACTGTCGGCGTATGGATCAGTTAAAATCGCGACGTCCTTTCCTTGAATTTTAAAACATCCCAAGCCATGATAGATGAGCAACATGCTTGTACTCAAAATGAATAAATCCTGCTTTCAGGATAGCAAAAATGAAAGGAAAAGCAAACTAACCAATATCAATATCAGGCAACTGCAATGCTGCTTTTTTGGCTGCTTGGACAGATTCTTCAGAAGAGCCTGGAGCTGGAGAAGGTGTCTTTTTTTCCTGAAAAATAGAACTTGCAGCTTCGCTTTGCGCAGTCTGTGCTACCGAAGCACTCCGTGCAAGCTCAGGGGCATCGAGTGCCGAATGTTTGGCCTTTTGCGCGCTACCTTCCGCTTCCATAGCTCGTTCTTGTTGGAGTGATTGAATAGAATGTTGCTTCCGCACCTGCTCCCGTTTTTTTTCCCGCTTCATGAATTTGTAAAAGAAATCTCGCGTATCTTCGCGCATTTCCAGACGAGAATCCTCGAATTGTTTATTAAGCGCGCGCAGTTGCCTCAAAGCTTGAGGTGCGCCTCTTCCACCGTATATACTAATATTCAATGTTTTTAAAGCGCGCTTGAGTTCTTGATGTCGCGGTGTTTGCCGAAAAGCATCTTTGAGGAGTTTTTGAAATTGTCTTTCGTTGATTCTTTCACTCTTAAAAAGCATATTGTCAAGCCTTTACAAAGCGAAACAAATGTAGTATTGTAATAAGGATTCTTTTCAAACATAACCTCTTCTCTGAGGGCTTCTTTCAGTATACTCTCGAAAGAAGTTTTCGGGGAGTAGAGAGTATTTAATCATTAATGTGTGTTTTATTCTTATGCTTGCAGACGCTCTTAAAATTCAGGAACATAATGGAACATTCGCAAAACTTTTTTCAACTGTCACTGTTAAAATCCCGAAACCGGGCGATGTTATTCAAGGTCGCGTTCTCAGCGCCTCCAAAAGTGAGGTCCAACTTGATATTGATGGCTTAACGACTGGCATTATTCGTGGACCAGAGCTCTATGATGAATCCGGAGAACAGAGCAACCTGCGTGTCGGAAATGTTGCCGAGGCTACGGTGATCGACATTGAAAATGAAAAGGGGATTATGGAGCTTTCGTTCCGTTTTGCAGGACACGCGAAGGCATGGAAAGAACTGGAGAAGCTCATGCGTGAGGGTCGCATTGTGGAAGCGAAGATCGAAGAAGCAAATAAAGGCGGTCTGCTTGTGAAAGTCGGGCGTGTGAATGGGTTTCTTCCAGTTTCCCAACTGACTATCGAGCACTATCCGCGCGTCGAAGGTGGCAATCGGCAACGCATTTTGGAACGTCTCCAACAATATGTCGGGCAGGCTTTTAAAACCAAAATTATCGACGTCAATGAAAAAGAAAATAAGCTCATCGTTTCGGAACGAGCAGCCTGGGAAGAAAAACAACAAGAAGCTCTGTCGGGATATAAAGTAGGAAATGTTATTGAAGGCAAAGTCAGTGGAGTCGTCGATTTCGGTGCCTTTGTAGAATTCGGTGACGGACTTGAGGGCCTCGTGCATATTTCCGAACTTGCATGGCAAAGAATTGAAAACCCGCGTGATATCGTGAAGGTTGGTGAGACAATCAAAGCAACAATTATTGGCATTGACAGATCTAAAATTTCGTTGAGTATGAAGAAGCTCATTCATGATCCGTGGCAAAAAGTTGGGGAGCGATATAAAATTGAACAAACCGTGCAGGGAAAGGTGCTAAAAATTAATCCGTTTGGTATTTTTGTGGAACTGGATCCCGAAATTCACGGACTCGCGCACATTTCTGAACTTTCTGATAAAAAAATTTCTAACCCAACTGAAGTTGTGGCGATCGGTAAGACGTTTGACTTCAAAATTATCTCTATGGAACCCAAGCATCATCGACTCGGTTTATCATTAAAAGCGTTGAAAAAATCAGAAGTTGCGCCTGCAACTACATCGACTCAGAAACAAACCCCAACAACTGCTCTGAATACGTCCACAGAAGACACTGAAATCAAAACAGAGCTCTCTACAAAACAACAAGAAATAAAAATCGAGTCAGTGACTCCAGATGCATCAAAAACCGCGAAATCCTAAAATGCGTACACACACTATCTCCAAAACTTCATTATGAAAAAACCCTCATTACAACAAAATATCTTTCGTAATTTTGCTGTGTTTCTCGTTGTATTTTTGTTCATTGCCTCGCTCCTGAGTTTTTATAATCAATCGCCGTTTCACCAAAGTGAGGAAGTCGATATTGCAACCTTTGTCACTCAAATCAAAAAAGGAGAAGTAGAACAGGTGACTGTGGAAGGAGAAAAATTAAACATTACTCTTGGAGACGGCAAAAAAGAATTCACACGAAAAGAGACGGAAGAATCACTGACGACACTTTTGAAAAACTTCGGCGTTTCGACAAAACAATTGGAAGAAGTCAAAATCGTCGTGAAAGACTCAACAACATCTTTCTTTATCCTCAGCAGCATTCTGCCGTTTATTATTCCGTTTCTTCTTATTGGAGGACTCATCTGGTACATGATGCGGCAGGTGCAGGGTGCAAATAACCGCGCACTTATGTTTGGTCAGAGTCGCGCACGTGAATTGAATCCGGAAAAAAAGCGTGTGAACTTTAAAGATGTCGCCGGTCTCAAAGAAGCGAAGACGGAACTCGAGGAAATTGTTGAGTTCCTAAAAAATCCAAAAAAATTCAATGCGCTCGGAGCACGCATTCCAAAAGGTGTGTTGCTTGTGGGAGTTCCGGGTACCGGCAAAACGCTTCTTGCTCGCGCTGTTGCGGGAGAAGCGGATGTGCCGTTTTATCACATTTCTGGTTCAGAATTCGTAGAAATGTTTGTTGGGGTTGGAGCAAGTCGCGTGCGAGATCTGTTTCGCAAAGCGAAAAAAACTGCGCCGTGCATTGTATTTATTGATGAGATTGATGCCGTCGGGAGACAGCGCGGCGCTGGTCTTGGCGGATCACATGATGAACGCGAACAGACGCTGAATCAAATTTTGGTCGAAATGGATGGGTTTGATAATGAAACGAATGTGATTATTATCGCAGCAACGAATCGTCCAGATGTTTTAGATCCGGCACTCTTGCGGCCTGGGCGTTTTGATCGGCGTGTCGTCATTACGCTTCCTGATATTAAAGAACGCGAAGCGATCCTCATCGTACACGCTCAAGGCAAACCCTTTGCTTCAGATGTTGATTTGCATGTACTCGCGCAACGCACGCCTGGATTCTCCGGCGCTGATCTTTCGAATGTGCTGAATGAAGCCGCGATTTTTGCCGCTCGAAAGAACAAGAAAAAAATTATTATGCAGGATGCGCTGGAATCAATAGAAAAAGTTATGCTCGGTCCGGAGCGGAGAAGTCATGTGATGAACGAAAAGGAGAAAAAAATTACAGCCTATCACGAAGCTGGACATGCGCTCGTTGCGCATGTTTTGCCAGATGCGGACCCGGTACGTAAGGTCTCGATTGTCTCACGCGGCGCTGCGGGTGGATACACTCTCAAATTACCGGGTGAAGATAAGCATTTTCATTCGAAGGCTGAATTTATAGCCGATCTGGCAGTGATGCTCGCTGGACATGCGGCGGAGAAATTTATTTTTAATGACGTGACGACCGGCGCGAGTGATGATTTGCGCAAAGCCACAAAATTGGCGCGCAAAATTGTTATGGAATATGGCATGAGCGAAGCCATGAGCTTCCGAACTTACGGCGAAAAAGAAGAGCTTATTTTCTTAGGCAGAGAAATTGGTGAGCAGCGTGATTACAGTGAAGAAACAGCGCGTATGATTGATAACGAAGTCTCACAGTTTCTCAATAATTCCTATTCTAAAGCTCGCGAAATTATTTTAAAATATAAAGAAAAACTTGAAAACATTGCTCAAACGCTTCTTGAGAAAGAAACGCTTGAGCAAGAAGCATTTGAAGCTCTCATGAAAGCGTAATATAATGCACATAGGACTCTATAGTAAGAGCTTGAATGCTTTTTGCGAAATCTCAAACAACAAACATGCAATATAAAAAAATTCTCCGTGAAGCGTGGACGATTACTACAAGACATCCTGCGTTGTGGTTTTTTGGTTTCTTTACCGGACTCATGACGAGTGCTACGAGTCAAATAGAGCCAATACTCAAAGACGTTTCGGGAATCTCAACGAGCTGGTTTTTTCGTATCAAAGATATAGCATTTCAACAAAATTTTCTCCTCCTTCTCAAAAATTTCGAAAGTATGTTTCAAGCGTTTGGGCCTTTTCGGTGGGTTATAGCTGTTGCTATCCCCATACTCATCGTATTCATACTGTGGGTTATTGCCGCAGCGCAAGGTTCTCTTATTTTTAGTGTCGCGACATTGAGTGACGCGCGTAATGCAGCGAATAAAACTTCAAGTGCAAAAAAATACAACTTCCAGCGTGCGCTTTTTGCAGGTCGAAAACACGCGTGGCTTATTTTCGGACTCAATATTCTAGAAAAAGGAATTCTCTTTCTCCTTGTGATGCTTGTGTTTTTGCCATTTTTTTTCGAAGTAAAAACTTTAAATGAAAATGCGCGTACGGCGCTCACGCCCCTTTCATTTTTCATACTCCTACCGGTAAGTATTATCGTGGGTTTTATTATTAAATATGCTTCTATTGCTACAGTCCTGCACAATGTCCATCTACGACCCGCTCTCACCACCGCGTGGATTCTCTTCCAAAAGAATTGGCTCATTAGTATCGAAACTGCTCTGCTGCTTTTTGTAATTGAAACACTTGCGAGTATTGTGTTTCTCCTCATGCTGACGGTGATCGCACTGCCTCTCAGTCTGTTTGGACTTTTTTCAGTATTCCAAAATTTTAGTCTCTTGGCTTTTGGCCTCGTCCTGCTTTATATTCTCTTTATTATCATCCTCTTAATATTTTTTATCGCCTTGGTTGCAACATTTGAATACGCGACATGGACGCTTGTCTATCGTGAACTTGCGCAAGGCAAAAAAACGAGTAAACTTTCTCGTTTGTTTCATCCGCATATCGCCGGCGAGCGCGCAAAGTAAATAAATCTCCGCGCAGCAAGCGAGTGTGGAATCATCAAGTTGAATTTTTTTGCGTGTCTGGTACACTTTTTTCACGCGCGTCCATAGCTCAATGGTGAGAGCAGCCGTCTTATAAGCGGCAGGTTGAAGGTTCGAATCCTTCTGGACGCACCAAAAAATCACGAAGTCCAGTAAAGTTTTCTTCACATTTTTTGATTTGCGCGCGCCGGATTTTTTCTTCTCAAAGGAAAAGAAAACTTTTTTGCTGGGTTCTGCTCTGAACGAGCAGGGCGGCGGGGCGGAGCGTCAATTCCATTCGAAAAAAGGTTCGTGCATTTTCAAACACAGGGCACCAACATATGATACTATCAAAACGGCGCTATTTACTTAGAGGTGTGGGTATTGTTGGCATGATACTGCTTGTTTGAGTTATAATAAAGAAGAATTCGATGATAATAGAACACCAAATGGGTCTATGATGTTGTACCACGCATTACATTCTATGGTCGCGAGGGAAAACAGGTTTCAGTACTAAAGGTCTGGGATGAAAATTTTTTCCTGTGAAGATGCCCACAATGAATGTTTCTACTAACCAGTCTATGATTTAACACAAAATATCTTACAGAACAGCCATAATAACCCTATCTATATGAAGATTCGCGAAGTAATGTCAAAAAATATTATCAAAATGAAAGAGACAGCGAATCTGCTGGAAGCAGCAAATGTATTGTTTCATCATCAAATAAGTGGGGTATTAGTTGTGAATGAAGCTGAGGTGCTCATTGGGCTCTTATCAGAAAAAGATCTTTATAGAGCACTCTACCCAAGCTATAGAGAATTTTACGAAAATCCTGCTTCGTTACTTGATGATACAAAAAACGAAAAGGACATGGTACAACAAGCAAAAGAAAAATTGATAAAGGATGTTATGAGTCGTACTATTATTTCTGTACATGTGGATGATCCGGCAGTAAAAGCAGGGGCATTGATGCTCGCGCGACGTATCAATCGTTTGCCGGTATTGAATGATGAAGGTAAGCTGGTGGGTATTGTCAGTAGACGCGACATTTATCAAAACCTTTTTCAAAGCATTCTCGATCTGTAATAAAATTTTCGAAGAAGCATGAGTCAAGTTCAGACACGGGCTTGTAGCTCAGTTGGCTAGAGCGCTGCATTCGCATTGCAGAGGTCGGGGGTTCGAATCCCCCCAAGTCCACCAACAGGAACTTTTTACATCATATTTTAAATAATCAAAATTTCCTAGGTTATTTTGTGTCATCCAACATCTATTGCATCAAGCAGTATCAACGAAAGTTTGACTCGCTAAAAAAGAAACAGGATTCCAGATTAGCAAACAATGACGAAGAGTAATTATCCATTCTTCCTGGAAAGAGGGCTACTTTTTTATTATTTTTGGAAAATAAAAAAACTTTCGACAAAATTTTTTGTATGCCTCTGCTTTCTTTTGATTGTGTGAGATGGTTATGCGTACCCGCCGTTTCTGTTGCAGAATCGTCAACAGCTTTCCTTCGGCTTCTACACCCCATACCGCAGTGTCTCGATAAAAATCATCGATCGCATTGGCAACTTTTTTATCCAGCCACACCTCGATTAATATATGACCCACTACATTGAGGTAGTAGTTATTATTTTTGAAACGCGGTTTGTCGAGTGGATAATACTGACTCATGTTGCCGTCAAAATATTTTTTTGCGTAACGGTCGAGCGGTTGGTTGTTTCCAGCTAACAACAAAAATTGTTTGCCTCGCATTGTAATGTTGCGGATAAATTCCGTTTCATTCTGATTGCGGACGAATAAAAACCACTCGTGTGGGTTATAAAGATAGACTGGTTCGCTCGTTTGATCCTGATCAATGAGTAGGTAGAGCACGTGCGTCCAAAAAATGTCAGTTTTGATCGGATCCTGAAAGCGATAGGTAATTCGGTCACCAGGCGCCAGACTAGTGAGTGTGTCCTTCACGGTCCCGCTGCCGGTGTAGGCTTGTTTGACCTGATCGACGAAGCTGCCGAGCTGGTTCAGCCAGGTGAGGTTGAGGGCGGCAGTTCCACGGTAAATCACGATTTCCTCGCGAGCCTTCATTTGCCGCAGGGCGGCATACACAGCCTGCTTGGTGGTATGTGGACGTAAATGCTGTATTTCCGCTAATAATTCGGTATTTTTGAGTGACCCTTGCGCCAGCAGCGTGATAATAAAGTCCTCGATTCTCTGGGGCTTGAGCAGGGACATATATGATAAAAATAAAAAGTTTTTTTACTTACGACTACATTATTACATATTTCTGTATATTTGTCTAGTTTAGTAATATTCTACCAGCACAAAGAAAAAAAGAACATTTACAACCAAAAAAAGGAGCAAATCAATGGCGATTATAAGAATGATGCCTTCGGATCATGAAATGTTATTTCGTGGACTAAGCGATGAGAAACTTGACAGAATTTTGAAACAATTATGTGAAGTAACCCTCCCAGACTTCCCAGGGCCACTTCTAAAAAAGAAAAACCAAAAGAAAAAGAAGGCGGCCTCTACACCTGAATTGAGTCCACATCTCCTCGATCCCTCCTCCCTGCCGACCTACAAACTCACCCTTGATTACGGCAGGAATCTGAAACAGATGATTGCCGCAGGAAAGTTCTCCTATGTGCATGACAACATCACCCAGGAGAACTTTCCGATCAAGGGTGAAGGAAAACAGGCGGTGAAAGCAGTGATCATTCACTTCGGCCGCGAGATGAGCAGTGAGGCCGTCTTGGCGGAGTTCGAGAGGATGCATCTGGATCCACCGAATTTGGAGACCCTCCTCGCCCTCGGAGAAGCCGAGCCAGCATTGCAAAGAAAGCTTCCCATCGTTGCTCTCAAACCTATCGTGGCGGATCCGGACGGCCGTCGGCGCGTGGCTTACCTCGACGGCGGATACACTCTGGACCGCAACCTACTTCTCTGTTACTGCGACCATGACTGGCGAGAAGACAGAAGTTTTCTCGCTCTCCGGCGACGTTCTTCCTAGCGCTCAAGCGCTGGAAACACTCAACACTTGACTTGTTTCTTTTCGATCACTTGGGATCTTTGACTCTTTTGTCCTTGGTGCCCCGGTGACCCTCAAGTCACACATTCGATCTTTCTCCCCCCGTTGCAGCGATGCTGTGACAGGGGGGTATTTGTTTTTTAGAGTTTTTTATATCTTGTCGTCCGGCCAAGACCGATACGTTCTACTTTTTTGAGCTGGAGGAGTTTGTTGAGAGCTTGATTGATCGTCGG
>Ga0156112_112_pt1 | contig 91566 bp, 75 predicted proteins | sample RifCSPlowO2_02_FD_107765 | JGI IMG/M metagenome (GOLD analysis project Ga0156112, IMG submission 107765) | Candidatus Kerfeldbacteria bacterium RIFCSPLOWO2_02_FULL_42_19
GAGGTAAATATGGATTGTTTGAATATGGCATATACTCCATATTCTGATATTTACTCTTTTGTTGCAAAGGTATTGAACCATTACGAAACCCTTGACAAGATTCTTGTACTGTGCATGAAGATAGCCTACAATGTGGATGTTCTTTCTTCCTGTTCGGCTTCTCCATGCACAGAGGATTCTGTCAAGAATCTCGGTGGTAAGGAGCTTGCTGAGCAGGCTTTTTTCTTTTTGAAGAAAAAAACACTGCCACAGTTGATTTTTCCAGAACTCCAGTCACCAGGAAAAATCAGGCAGGAAGCTCGGAACGATCGGTCTTTTGGCTGGTCATGCTCCGGATGAGCCGAAAGAGTCGGAGAGGGGGCGGATCAGGAGGAGGGTGAGGGTGCAAAACTACTTTGGAGTGCGAAGAATTTACGATGAAAACAATAATTTTTTCAATCAAGCGTCGAACGTATTGGAACAGGGTATGAACTCCGGTATTCAGCTTGTAAAGCCACGAGGGAAACCACGAAGGAAAAAGTTTAAGGCCAACAAGCTTTACACACACAACCCCACGGTAAAGGTTAACAGCGAAGGCTAAAATACACCCAAACACCATCATCGAAGGCTTGAAGCAGATTACGGGAAGCGGGTCATAGAAAAATTGGCTCAGGATCTCGGTTTTTCAAGACGCTCCATGTTTGCCATTGTTCAGTTTTCTAGGACGTATCCAATTGTGCAACCACTGGTTGCACAATTAAGCTGGTCTCATTTTTTTCTTCTTATTCGTATCGAAAATTCAGAAGAAAGAAAATTTTATGAGGTTCAAACCATCAAGAATGGGTGGTCACGCCGGGAATTGGAACGACGCATTCATCAGAAAGAATACGAAAAAGCCAGAAAAGTCGGTCACATCAACCTCACTATTCCCAAGCAATTGCCTGCTCCAGAGGAAATTTTCAAGGATGCTTACCATTGGGACTTCTTACAGTTAGAGGCGGAACATACGGAAAAGGAACTTGAAAAAGCATTGATAGACAATATACGTGAAACATTATTAGAACTTGGACATGGGTTCTTCTTCGGCGGTCAGCAGATGAAGATTCAGATTGCCTGGCAGTATCACAAGATTGACATGCTGTTCTATCACCGAGACTTGCAGTGTCTCGTTATTGTTGATCTGAAGACCGAAAAATTCAGGGATGCTCATGTTGGTCAAATGAACAAGTATCTCACGTATTTTCGAGAGAATGACAAACGGTCCTGGGAACGTGATCCCATCGGCTTGATTATTTGCAAGGGGAAAGACGAAGAAGAAGTTCATTACGCCCTTGGAGAGCTTGAAGAGAAAATTTTTGTGGCGGAGTATAGGACGAAGCTGCTAAGTGAAGAGGAGATTGAGGACCGGCTGAAGAAGTTGAAGTAAAGTAAGGAATCACGATGAGCGTGATTGCGAGTTCTTCAAGGAGGCTTCCTTCTTCCTGCGCCAGTAGCCGAGGTAGGAAATCCAAGGGGCGAAAATCAAAAGAGGAGAAAACACCCATAGAGCGAAATAAATCAAGTACAGTATGAAGGATGTCCATCCTTCAGGATATGCGCGGTAAGGGCTATCGGTAGTCCAACCAAGATCGAAAACTATTTGAAGTAACGACCAACACCATAGGTTCAAAAAAATAGGAAACCAGATTGGAAGGAGAAGCATGAACTTTTTTCTTTTCTCAAATGGCGAAAAGTCCTTTGTTTTCTTTCTTTTCCGGAGAAAGAGAAGAGTTAGTATCGCAAGGATTCCCGCTACCGTTACTGGGATGCTAAAGGAAAAGAAAGAGAAAAGAGCTTCCTCGTTAGCATCACGACTTGGCACTCTATTCGGATGAAATGTTTCATCCTGTTTATGGTCACTGTGTTATAGTACAATAAGAATATCTATGGCGAAAAAAGTCGATACATGCGTGATTATTGATGGCAATGCGATTATTCATCGCGCGTTTCATGCATTGCCTCCACTTACGACGCGCAAGGGCGAACTTGTGAATGCTATATACGGATTTACGTCCGTTCTTTTAAAGATGCTCAAAGAACTGAAACCTCGGTATGCCCTTGTTGCTTTTGATCCACCTGGAAAAACTTTTCGTCACGAAATTTATACAGCATACAAGGCAACGCGGGTGAAACAACCCGATGAACTCTACGCACAAATTCCGAAGATCAAGGAAATCGTTTCCGCTTTTCGAATTCCACAATTCGAAAAACCTGGCGTCGAAGCTGATGATGTCATTGGTACGTTGAAGACTCACATTGTTCGCGAACATCCAGACGTTAAAGTCGTGATCGTAACCGGTGATCTTGATACTTTGCAGCTCATTGACGATCGAACGGTTGTCTATACGCTCAAACGCGGAGTAAAAGATACTGTGATTTATGATCGCGCGCTACTCAAAGAACGTTTTGGACTTACACCAGCACAAGTGATCGACTATAAGGCTCTGCGCGGTGATCCTTCGGATAATATTCCTGGTGTTGCTGGTATTGGAGAGAAGGGCGCACTGACGCTTCTGAAACATTATAAAACTCTCGAGGGGGTCTATCGATTCATTGATGCGCTGACTCCACGGCTTCGCAAAGCTTTGCGTGCGCATAAAGACGATGCTTTTTTGAGTCAGAACTTAGCGACGATTCGGAACGACGTCCCGCTTCGTTTTCATCTTTCGGATGCAGAGCTTCCGTCCGGGATACGTGAGGAGCTCATTCAAATTTTTCAACGCTATGAATTTAAAAGTTTACTTTCGCAACTTTCCACATGGCTGAGTGCTCAAAAAGATGCGGCTGTTCATTCGCACACAAACATACAAACTGTATCGACACAACGGACGTCGCAAGCGCGGTATGAGCTCATCGATACTCCACAAAAGTTTCAGAAGTTTTTCGCAAATATCCGCAAGCAAAAATTGTTTGCGATCGATACTGAAACTTCTGCCTTAGACCCTATTGGTGCCGAGCTTCTTGGTGCAAGTTTCTGTTGGCATGCTGGCGAGGCCTATTATGTCGTTGCGTCTCTGCTTCCAGAAATGCGATCGTTACTTTCTGATCCGATAGTTTCGAAAGTTGGACATAATATCAAGTACGATATCCAGTCTCTCGGTACCGCTGGATTAGAACTAAGCGGTGTTGTATTTGATACGATGATTGCTTCGTACGTGTTGAACCCTGAAGCTCGAGTGCATAAATTGGATCGTCTTGCGTTTTCTGAATTTGGATATGAAATGATGCCGATTGAGGTGCTCATCGGCAAAGGCCGTGAACAGATTTCTATGAAGGATGTGCCGGTTGAAAAAGTTGCTTGGTATGCAGCTGAGGATGCTGATTTTACGTTTCGGTTGTATCAGCATTTTTTGCCAGAAATGACAGCCGCATATCGAAAGAAAATTTTTCAGGATATTGAAATTCCGCTTATTCCAATTTTAGCGGAAATGGAACGATGTGGGATTCGTATCAACGTGCCGTTTCTCAAGCGCATGAGTCGAAAATTTTTTCAACATATTGCGACTTTGAAACGACGCATTTACACACTCGCTGGTATGGAATTTAACGTCGCTTCACCGGTGCAGTTAAAGCAGGTGCTTTTTGAGCGATTAAAACTGCCGACGCGGAATCTCCCGAAGACCAAAACCGGTGTTTCCACGAGCGCTGATGCGCTTGAGAAACTCCGTGGCGCACACCCGATTATTGACGAGATTAGTGAATTTCGTGAATATACCAAACTTCAATCGACTTATATCGACGCACTTCCACAGTTGGTGCATCCGAAGACCGGTCGCGTGCATACGAGTTTTAATCAGACGATTACTGCAACCGGCCGGTTATCTTCTTCGAATCCGAATCTCCAAAATATTCCTATTCGCACTGAGTTGGGTCGGGAAATACGCAAGGCTTTTATTGCCGAAAATGGATACAAAATTATCTCGGCAGATTATTCACAAATTGAATTGCGGATTGTTGCGCATCTTGCCAACGATCCTGTGATGCTGGAAACGTTTCGGCGCGGTGAAGATATTCATACGGCGACTGCTGCAGCTCTCGCGGGTGTTGATCCGAAAGATGTCACCAAAGACATGCGTCGAGCTGCAAAGTCGGTGAATTTTGGAATTCTCTACGGCATGGGGCCTTACGGCATTGCTCGTGATGCTCGGATTTCGCGCGAGGAAGCAACTGCTTTTTTGGAAAGTTATTTTGGATTGTATAAAGATGTGAAGCAGTACTTGGATTGTACGATTGAGGAGGGGCGGCGTTTGGGGTATACTGAAACGATCTTCGGTAGGCGGCGGTATTTGCCCGAATTGCAATCCGGCATTGTGCAGCTTCGAAGCGCCGCCGAACGCATGGCAACGAATATGCCGGTGCAGGGGACAGAAGCTGATATTGTAAAACTTGCGATGATCCGTGTGCACGAGTGGATGCAAAAACATTATACAAGCGATGAAGCGCGTATGCTTTTGCAGGTGCATGATGAACTTGTATTTGAAGTCCACGAAGCAAAAGTTGCTGCATTTACGCACGGCGTTCGCAAAAGCATGGAGGAAGTGTGTAAACTTAAATGCCCGCTCGTAGTGGAAGTGAAAACCGGCATGAATTGGGGTACGCTTGAGGTTATTTGATGTATGATCATGTTTCTTCATGGCGAAGATTCTTTCCGATCGCTCCGGCGTCTTCGTCTCCTTAAAGATGCTTTTCAAAAAAAATATGACCCACGCGGTCATAATATTTTCGTTTTTGAAGGCGAGGATTTTAATTTTGAAGCATTTCGGCAAGCGGTTACGGTTGGTGGATTGTTTACACAAAAGCGACTCGTTATCGTAAAACGATTTTTAGAGGCACGACACAAATTTTCGGAGTCCTCACTTATCGATATTCTCACTCATAATGCACCGTCAGTTGACTGCATTATCATTTTCTGGGAGTCTGAAAAATTTTCCGATGTACGTTCGCGTCCTTCTCAAAAGTATGCATCGGATCGAAGCACTATCAAATCTGTTCCAGCGATTCAGTCTTCGCTACACACATTGCTTGGATTCTTGCTTTCCTGCGAGCACGTTGAATACTATGGAAAGATTTCACCTCTGCAAGCTTCTCGTTGGTTACGCGATGAATGTCGCAAATATAATATTTCCATTGAGAGCGGCGCTTTGAACTTGCTTGTGCAACTTGTTGGTGTGAATCTTTGGCGACTCCATGCTGAAATTCAGAAGTTATTGCATTATGTATGTGGAAGCGGCGGTAATCGAATCACTCGTACTGAAGTGGAACAATTCGTGCGCGCAAACGGTGAAGAAACTATTTTTGCTTTTCTCGATGCGCTTTCTGTACGTCAAGTAGTTCGCACTGTGCATCTTGTGCATACACTTTTTGCTCAGGGTTTGACTGAAGCTTATATCCTTTCCATGCTCACACGACAAGTGCGAATACTTTTAAAGATCCAATCGGCTCGCGAATTTTCTTCACAGCCCGGCGTGCTTGCAACGCAACTTGGGCTGCACCCTTTTGTCGTAAAAAAGGGTCTTGCACAGATACAACATTTTACTTTCGAGGAGCTGAAGTACATGTATTTGCAGCTTGTCGAGATTGATCGTATACGAAAAACAACAAGTGTTTCGTCCCGTACGCTGCTCGAAATGTTTATTGTGCGTTTTGCTTCCAATAGAGCCAGCGTTACTTCCTCTGCGAACATTCGTAGTAGCGAATTGCGTGCTTACGCTTAAGTATGTTTTGTATTGAGACGCTTCATGAGTCGTGATTTTTTTCGCGCCGCAGTGTTCTTTTTGAGAATGTTTTTTCTCGCAGCCTTATCGATGAGGCTGATTGTTTTTTTCAGAAGTTTTTCGTCGGTCTTGTTATTTGTTTCAAGTGTTTGAAGCATCTCTTTGATGTTTTCTTGGATACGCCGTTTGGTGCGTGAATTACGTTGGTGGCGTTTGTGAGCTTTGCGTAATGCTTTAAATGCTGCTTTTTGGATCGGCACACGTGTAAGTTTAAAAATGAAGCGGAGATATGAATATTTATAGCATTCTTTTGCTCGCCTATCAAGGGATTGTGTGAAAATTTTACCAGCAGGTTTGCAGTACTTTTTTAGTTTTCCTCTTTAATAACATTTCGGCCTGCGAATCCAATGAGGACGCGCAGGCCGATGAAAGAACGGCTACAACCGGGGAAGGAACAGACACCAGATCGTTTTGAATCGATCGTAGTCCAAGAATTTCGCTTCTGTGTCCTCGTCGCCTCCCGTTTTCTCAAACATCAAGTACTTGACTTCGATCACGGATGTTTTTCTGGGTTTGAGGAGAAGTGCCATGACAGCGCCCTCCTGCTCTGGGGTACCCTTGAATTGAACCTGTATGTCGTCTCCTGCTGGTTGCACTATTCGCTTAATGTGGCAGATAACTGTGCCACCGGGGAAATCAAAATACATTTTCTCATCAGACTCTTCGAAGTCCATCACGATTGCTCGTCCTTCTTTCAGAATTGTCATAACATCCATCTCTTGCATGTCTCGTCTCCTATTTGAGTTGTTGTTGCCGTGCATAGAGCACGAACCGTTGTGGACTGTTGTTCGCTCGCACCTGGTACATAACATGCGGGCATCCCTCTGCGTCCACAATAGTACACTCTAAACCCCGTGCTGCTATTTCCGTCTGTATATCCGGGTTTTGTAATATCTGTGCGAGTTCACTTGGGCGACTTCTGCGCCAGCAGGTTTGACGGTATCCCTGTGCTTGTGCCTCCGTCGGTGTGATGCACGGATACTTCCCTGATATCATTTCTTTTTCGATGACATCCGTAGCGATCTGGACGTACCTTTCTGCGATGGCGATTGTGGAGCGCAGTGCTTCCGCTCTGAGATACGGGAATTCCAGAAGCTTCTGGTACTCTGTCGTCGTCGGTGGCCCGATGAGTTCGAGGAATGCACGGTAGATTTCTTCCGGACATTCTTCCATCTTCCACCGCATTGAGTTGCCTGTCTCTCTATCAATGTCGTAAGAAACCCTATCGAATTCGAAGACTCCGGACGGTTTTTGGTACCCACGATGCGTTTGTAAGTCGTAAAATCCATAATCTTCTGGCCGAATCTGCGCTTCTTTGCAGATCGCGGACACGATTGCTTCCACATTGTTGATCGTGGACCCGCAGTCCATGGTTGTACCCGAGAATACGCAGGTTTTTTTTGGAAACCCGATTCCTTCTTGAAAACACGCATATGCAATTTGCATACGCACTCCTTGTGTCACCCAGACCCCGCTGAAATACAGACTCGGGACTGTAAGCCTTGGAAGATTTGCAGCCTGATCTTCGATTTTTCGCAATTCTTCCAAGCTCAGCTTTCGCATGTCTCTTGTCAGCATCGTCTTTCCTTTCTTTGTTTGAATTGTTGAGGGTGCAATTGCCTTTTGTCTTACCGCTTGGTATACATGATTCTTCTGTCGGTTGTCAATGTTTACGCTCAAAGCCGGTCTTCTTGACAGAAATTTGTGGTTGGTTTATGGTGTCTTCGTATTGGGTATTTTGTGGTTGATTTGTGGTTGATGAAAGGTGGCACAGGAGTCTGAGGCGAGCTTCGTAGCTTGCCGAGCGCAAGGTAGCGCACTTTTGGGGCCACGGGTTGTTGTGTGGTTAGAGGGGTTTGTTGTTTTTTTCTCTTGTAGGTGCTCGTAAAGCTTATGGCTTTGCGAGCACCAAATCTCGTCCTACCTGAGTCGCACAAAATTGAAGTGCGAACCTGTGAAAACCAGTGAATAAGTTTTTCTTCTTTCGTTGCCGGAAATGCCGGGGAAACGGAGGAGAGAAGAAGCTTATTACGCTTCGCTTGTTTTCAAGGTATAACGGTTCAGGTAATGTGGTACACTCTTTACAGGAAGACGATCAAGCGTCTCGTCAAGATCTCGCTATTGATTGCGCGAGAACCTGAATGAGTGAGTGTTTATTCATAGCCTCGGCGCCTTTGTGCCTGTACAGCCTGCAAGGAAGTGGTAGGCACAGAGGTCTTGTTGTTCCGATGGGCGTCACAATGACGTTCGTCGCGGGTTCTTTTTAAATGCACTTCCGTCCGGCGGGCCCTCTGAGTACAGACGAGAGCCCTTTTTAATTCTGATTTTTATTTTTTGAATGCATTTTGTCTCGCAGTGGATTTGAGAGTTTGTATATGGTCCCTGTATTCGGCCGCTTTTTCGAATTCCAAATTTTTAGCAGCTATTTCCATTTTTTCTTTTAACTCTTCGATCAGGTAAGCGCGTTGCTTGGGTGCAAGTTTTTTTGTGTCGGGAAGCGTCTGAACTATTTCTTTGGCTTTTGCTCCCGCGAGTCTCCCTTCTTGAATTTTTTTCTGAATCGATGTTGGTGTAATCCCATGTTGGATATTATATGCTTTTTGCAATATGCGTCTTCGTTCGGTTTCTGCAATCGCTCGTTTCATGGAGTCTGTGAGTCGATCGGCGTACATAATTACCCTCCCATCGACATGGCGTGCCGCGCGGCCGATCATTTGAATAAGCGATGTGTCACTGCGCAAAAACCCTTCTTTATCTGCATCAAGAATCGCTACGAGCGAAACTTCCGGAAGATCCAATCCTTCTCGCAGCAAGTTAATCCCCACAACAACGTCATACACACCAAGGCGAAGGTCGCGCAGGATTTCTAGTCGCTCCAGTACAACGATTTCAGAATGGAGGTAATGCACTTTGACGTTAGCTTCTTTTAAAAAGTCAGCGAGCTCTTCGGCCATCCGCTTAGTGAGAGTTGTCACGAGTACGCGCTGATGTCTACTGACGCGGTTTTGGATTTCGTTCATTAGATGATCGATTTGATGATGCGTTGGTCGCACTTCAATCACAGGATCCATGAGTCCTGTGGGTCGAATGATAAGCTCAACAATATTTCCGCCCTTGTCTTTTATACGTGCTTGTTCTAATTCGTAAGGTCCAGGAGTTGCCGAAACATAAATGACGTTTTCGATATTTTTTTGGAATTCGATAAACGTCAGCGGGCGATTATCAAGTGCCGCGGGAAGGCGGAAGCCGTATTCAACGAGTATTTTTTTCCGTGCCTGGTCGCCCTTATACATGCCGCGAATCTGCGGAATCGTGATGTGCGATTCGTCGATAAACGTCAGGAAATTTTTTGGAAAATAATCAAGGAGTGTAAACGGCGGTTCTCCAGTTTTGCGTCCGTCAAAGTAACGTGAGTAGTTTTCAATGCCGCTCACGAAACCGACGTGTTCCATCATTTCTATATCGTAGCGTGTGCGCTCTTGAATGCGTTGAGCTTCGAGGAGCTTCTCCCGACTTTTGAAATATTGACTCTGTTTTTGAAGATCCGTTGCAATTTCTGTGAGTGCTAGCTTCATTGATTGTTGCGGTGCAATATAGTGCGTTGCGGGATAGATGTCGATCGTGTCTAAGTGTGTTATCTTTTCTCCGGTGAGCGCATGAACTTCTGTAATATTTTCAATTTCATCTCCCCAAAATTCAATGCGCACTGCGCGTTCATCCGAAGCGCTTGGAAAAATTTCTAATACATCACCGCGAACTCGAAACGTTCCGCGTGTGAATTCAATGTCATTGCGTTGGTATTGGATATTGACGAGCGATCGAAAGATTGTTTCCCGTTGTCGGGATTCGCCCTTCGCAAGCCGTATCCGGACTTTGCTATATTCTTCCGGTGAGCCGAGTCCATAAATGCAAGACACAGATGCAACAATGATCACATCTTTGCGACTTAAAAGCGCTTCGGTCGAGGCATGGCGTAAGCGTTCAATTTCTTCGTTGATGTCTGTTTCTTTTTCGATGTAGGTATCCGTTGTCGGCATATATGCCTCTGGTCGGTAATAGTCGTAGTAGCTGACGAAATAATGCACGGCGTTGTCTGGAAAAAACTGTCGGAATTCAGAAGCGAGTTGTGCCGCAAGCGTTTTATTGTGAGCAATGACAAGCGTAGGTTGTTGGTATTGGGCGATGACGTTTGCCATCACAAACGTTTTTCCAGTGCCGGTTGCGCCGAGGAGGGTTTGATGTCTGGCGTTTGCTGTGAGTCCTTTGCAGAGCTTTTGTACGGCTTGCGGTTGATCTCCTTTGGGTGTGAACGGCGCTGAAATTTGAAATGGAGGCATAGAAAATTTATTATCTTATCTATCTTGCATTATGAAACCCCTATCATGGGGTCCTGTCACCGATTCACCTTTTCCGTGCTCATCCCTATGAAACGGGATTCCGCGCGGGAAAGGTGAATCGGTGCCACCCCTCTATTGAGGGTTTCGTTATTCAAGGTTTCCTAAGTAATGATATTATGGAGGAACTTGTTTTCTTGTGCAATATAAATTTTGTCTTTTCTGCTCGTTTTTGTATAATATCTTGAAGCCGCTCGTTTCGTGTTTCTATGAAAATTACCTACATCGGTCATGCAACTGTTTTGATCGAACTTGATGGCGCGCATATTCTTACTGATCCGAATTTTGCGCCTCGTCTTTATTTTTTTCGGAGGCTCTCGCGTGTTGGTATTCCCTTCGAACATTTACCAAAAATTGATTTGATTTTGCAATCGCACGCGCATTTTGATCATCTTAATAAACCTACGCTCACACGTTTTGTGAAAGATACACCGATTATCGCTGCTCGCGGGCTTTCGAAGATTTTTCAGCGCATGGGTTTTACTGATGCTGTGAGTTTACAAAAATGGCAACATGCAGAGCGCGGGTCTCTCAAGATTACTGCGGTTCCTTCAAAGCATTTCGGCGGTCGGGTCTTGCTTGTTGGATACATTTTGGGGTGGAGCGGGTTCATTGTTGAGGGTAAAGAGGGCACTGTTTATTTTCCCGGTGACGCTGCATATTCACAAAAGTATTTTCAGGAGATCGGACGACGCTTTCGCATTGATGTTGCTTTACTTCCAATCGGCGCTTATAGACCGCGTTGGTTTTTAAAAAATAAACACATGAATCCTCCTGACGCCGTTCAAGCATTTTTTGATCTTCAGGCTCGTTATATGGTTCCTATACATTGGGGAACTTTTCGTTTGGGACTTGAACGTCCGGAAACGCCTCTTGCGTGGCTTGACGAGCTGCGGAAAGAGTATCACATTAAGGAGAGAGTGAAGATTTTGCAATTCGGCGAAAGTTTTACATTGTAGAAATTACGCGTTTGCCTCGCACTACATCAAATGTGTAATTCCTAGAAATTTCATTTATGTTCGCGTATCTTCAGGGAACGATTCGTGTAGTCGAAGAGAATGCCGTGATAGTACTTACGGAATTTTTGGGTTTTCGAGTGTTTGTCACGACTTCTTATGCGCAGTCCCTGCGAGTAGGCGATAAGGTTGAATTGTATCTCCATCATGCTGTTTCTGAGCAACAGCAAAGTTTATACGGATTCCCGACGTACAATCTTTTACGCGTGTTCGAGTTGCTGATTCGTATGCCGGGAGTAGGTCCGAAGTCAGCGCTGCTTATATTGAATAAAGTGTCCATTTCAGAAATGAGGCATGCGGTTATTACACAAGATCCTTTGTATCTCCACAGAGTCTGCGGCCTTGGGAAGAAAACTGCCGAGCGCATTGTCGTAGGTTTGCGTGACACAATAGACATACTCGATGCGGTTTCGGAACAGAAAACTTCCTACACTTCTGTTGATGGTGATGTGACCGAGGCATTACGCGGATTAGGGTATTCTCCAGAAGAGATTCGGAGCACGTTGCCCGTCCTTCCGCGTCATTTACAACGTGTTGAAGAACGTGTCGCTGAGGCGTTAAAGTTGCTTTCAAAAACTTCAAAAGCATAATTTTTTTCAGATGGAGCTTCGGAATATTTCTTCTCAAGACTCCTGGAATCGCTTTGTGCAGGAACGCGAATACGTTCCTTTTTTGCAATCGTTTGAGTGGGGAGCATTTCAGGAACAGCAAGGTCATCGCGTTGAACGGCTTAGTATTTGGAATCGCGAAAAATTTTGTCTCGGCGCGTCGATTATTCATCATCGTTTGCCTCTGCAGTATAATTTTTTATATTGTCCACATGGACCTTTGTTTGCAAACGGTCTGAGTTTAGAAGAGCGGCGTGCAGCATTTGCTTTTTTATTTCAGTATCTCCAGCGAGTGTATAAGACGAGTATTTTTTTGCGTTGTGATCCACACATCAAGCTTCCTTCTCGATTCGATACTTCCCGAGTCTCGCATTGGGTTCAGCCGGAGTATACGCAAAGGTTGTCTTTGGAACATGCGTCTCAGGAAGCACAACTCCTTGCGAACATGAAACAAAAAACTCGGTATAATATTCGTCTTGCGTTCAAAAAAGGTGTACGTGTTGCACGAGGTGTACGTCCAGCAGACTTTCCATTGGCTTCCCGAATGATTCGTGATACTTTGCAACGTCGTGACCTTCGTGCTCATCCTTTGAGCTATTATCAGAACATGTTAGAATATGGAAGAATTTCAGAGACTTTCGGCATAGTTCGACTGTATCAAGCAGCACTTCGCGGTCAGGTGCTTGCGGTTGGAATTTTTATTTTTTATGGGGATACGGTAACGTATCTGCATGGCGGTTCCAGTCAATCGTTGAAATCCGTGATGGCGCCGTATGCATTGCATTGGCAGGTGATATGTGACGCGCAGATAGAGGGTTTTCGTTATTTCGATTTTGGCGGAGTTGCACCTCCTTCACAGACACAGCACAAACTTACGCATGTGACACGTTTTAAAACAGGATTTGGTGGCGCACAGGTTCGGGCGTCTTATCTGTATGAATTTCCTTTACGGAAAAATGTATTTCGTGCTTTTGCGCTCGCTAAAAAATTTCGTCATTTTCTATGATTCGCAAAGCTATCGTTGCTGCCGCAGGTCGTGGCACACGCATGAAACATCTGAGTCAAGATCGACCAAAGCATCTTATTCCTGTGTGCGGTAGACCATTTTTGTATTATGTTATTCAACACCTACACGAAGCAGGGATACATGATATCGTCGTTGTTGCGGGATACAAGGCAGAGACACTGCAAGACTCTATGCGAAAGTATTTTTCTGATATTCGTGTTGTGAATCAATTTGCAAAATTAGGTGAAGAGCGTTACGGAACTGCTTGTCCACTCGAATGCGTGAGAGAAGAAGTGAGTGCAGAGCCTTTTGTGTTTCTCTATGGGGATAATCTTTATTCCCCCTCCGATCTCGCGCGTATTGCTGACGATAATACGTTTCACGCTGTAGCAGGTTTACATCACGAGCATCCCGAACACTATGGAGTACTTGTGACACAAAACAATTTTCTTACGCGCATTGTGGAGAAGCCGAAACAGTTTGTGGGTAATTTTATTAATGTCGGTCTTTATCGATTTTATCCCGAGGTATTTCAATATCTTGATCACATTGAAAAATCAGAACGCGGAGAATATGAAGTTACCGACGTTGTTTCTCTTTTAGCTGCGAAGAAGAAAGTTCAGGTTGTGTCACTTGCAGATTATTGGTTTGATTTTGGTAAACCCGAAGACATCCATATTGTTGAAAAGTTTTTGAATACCGGCGCGTATGATCGCGAGGATTAAAGTTTTGAGGGAGCATCATTGTTGAGTATGTGACTTGTCTTATGTAATTTTCCTTTTTGGGAATACTTATTCATTCATTTATTCATATGAGTACCGAAAATTTAAAACGAACTTCCATTTTTGGTCATACCGTAGAATACACTGGCGATTCTCACGATGCCTTGCAGTATTTACGTGATGATATTCAATCCGAAGAAGCTCGTGTGTATTTTGAGCAGGCGCGATATCACGGCGAGGCTGAGTTTGAAACTGACAAAGAGGGACAATTCACGCTTAAGTATCACGGTGGAGTTTATTCCATCGAAAAACGTGAAGCAAGCGGCGGCAGTTGGTGGTAAACTCGTTGATATTGAATGTCGCTAGTTTTATGAGATGCTTTCGCGCTTGCTTTTTGCGCGGTGGTGCATTACTTGCTACGTATTTTTATGTTTAAGGCCTCTGCTTTTAAACTTTCGCTCTACGAAGTGTGTCCGCAGCAATATAAGTTTGTATATGTTGATCGCATTGCTGAGGAATATAAAATTGCGCGGCCATACCTTACGATGGGCGCGCATGTGCATAATGCGCTCAAAGATTTGTATGAGAAAGTTTCACCTGAAAAACGCAATTTTTCTGTACTCGAACGGTTGTTTCGTGCACGTTGGAAAGAAAACCGCCGCGGTTTTCGAGATCTTGAAGAGGAACGCAAGTGGGGTCTCTCAGCACTTGCGATGCTGAAATTGTTTTGCCAGCGTATGGATTTGCTTATGACGCCTGTGATGCTTGAAAATTACTATGAGTATCAGATCGATCCCGCACTTTCTGTCTTGGGTCGAATTGATCGTGTGGATCAAGGACGTGAGGGTTTGCATGTGATTGATTATAAGACCGGAAAATTTAAGGCAGATGATGTGAATGAGTTGCAGTTACAATTATACAGTCTTATTGTTGAAAAACGGACGCATCAAAAAGTTGCAAAAGCTTCATTTTTATTTCTTCCTTCTTTTCAATGGTATTCGATTACTCCGCAACCCGAAGATTATGATTTTGTGATCGAAGATGTTAAGCTTCGAGCACGAGATATTCTTGGTGATGAAAAATTTCTCCCGCGCATTAATCGATATTGCAAAAATTGTGATTTTCTTCAAATTTGTCCTGCTAAAGAAGAAGCGCTTCGTTCAATAAAAATTACACATGTCGAACCAAACTATGTCACCAGACCCATCGTTTGAGCAGTATTTCCAAACGCGCAATATGGTTGTGTATGACTTGGAAACGCAAAAGACTTTTGATGAAATAGGTGCAACATTTGGCCAAAAGAATCAGCATCTTTTGCAGGTGTCGTTTTTAGGGCTCTATTCTTACGATCAACAGAAGTACTTTGGCTTCTTTGAAAAAGATTTACCGAATCTCGAAAAGATACTTTTCGCCACACGTCCATTGATTATCGGTTTTAACACCAAGGCTTTTGATAATTTGGTTCTGCAGCCTTATTTTCAAAAGCTCGAGTTAGCAAGTTTGCCGCAACTTGATATTTTGGATGAAGTATATAGGCAACTTGGTTTTCGTTTAAAGCTCGAAACACTGGCGCAGGCATGTCTTGGTGAAGGAAAATCTGGTTCCGGGCTCGATGCTATTAAATATTGGCGTACCGGCAATCTTTCTGCTTTGACAAAATATTGTATGGATGACGTGCGTATTACGAAAGCGGTGTATGAGTATGGATTGCGTCATGGTCAGTTGCTGTATACTTCTGCTGGAGAAATTCGTGGTATTCCTGTTTCTTGGGGGCAAACACCGCCGATGCGCGATTTGGTTGATGCATCAGCACAGCAACATTTACAGCTTGAAATCGAATATTGGGAGTTCGGTAAAATTAGTGAGCGTCAATTGCTGCAATGCGTTATTGATGTCATCGCGCGAGATGATAATAAAATTACGGCTTTGTGTCATACGCCACATCTTGGTGAGCGGATTTTTGATTTGAGGCATATTCTGAATGCTCATATCACAGATCAAACGTTTGCTCATCAGACGGTTTTATTTTAGACTTTTTGGAAGGTTCTGCCGGTTTGTATCGCTTCAAAACCAAAATATTTTCTGATTTTATCAATTGCTTGTTGGATATTTTTGACTTTTGAAAATGGATAATCAAAAAGACTGATTTGCGAAGTTTTATAGAGATTCTCCAGTGTCACCCCCAACATCCTGATGGGTTTATGTATATGCATCGCTTTTTGTAAAAGTGTTGTTGTCGTTGGCCATAATTCTTTCTCTATATTGCTTGTAAAGTTCAATTTTTTTTGTTTTGAGATTGTATAAAAGTCGGAGAATCGTACTGTGACTGCTACGGTATCGCAATTTCGTTTTTCTTGGCGCAACTGCAAGCTACATTCTTCGAGGAGTCGGAAAACCTCCGCGTGAATGAGATGAGTGTTCAACGTGTCTTCTTCGAGAGTTTTACTTCTTGATACTGATTTACTTTCTTCTGGTTTTTCCACATTGCGGAAATCCTCTCCACTCGCGAATGCTCGGATAGCACTACCTGTTCTCCCAAATGCTTCGATGAGAAGTTTCTCCGGCATGTTCGCGATTTGTTCAATATGAAAAATGTTCAATTGATTGAGAATTTCTTTGGTTCGTTTCCCGATGCCTGGTAAGTATTCCACAGGGAGTTCCGAGAGGAAGCATTTTTCTTGTCCGGGATGTACGATTGTGATTCCACCTGGTTTGCGTAGATCAGAAGCTACTTTGGCGCACACTTTATTAGAAGCGATCCCAATACTCACACTAAGATGGAGTTGTTTTTGGATAGTATTTTGGATTTCTTTTGCGAGCGCATGCGCTGCTTTCATGGAGGTGACCAGGTGAGATACATCGATATAAGCTTCGTCGAGACTTCGAGGTTCAATCAATTCCGAATAGTTATAGAGTATTTCGAAAAAGGCTTCGGAAAAGGTTCGATATTTTCCGAAATTTCCGTGGATGAAGGTAGCATTCGGTGCGATACCTTTTGCTTGATACACTGGCATTGCTGTGTGTACTCCTAAAGCCCTTGCTTCATAACTTGGACACGCTACGACGCTGCGAGTCTGCGCACCGATCACAATCACAGCTTTATTCTGTAACACAGGGTTGAGTGCTTTTTCGACAGAAGCAAAAAATGCGTCCATATCGATATGCATAATAATTTTTTGGGTGCCACTTTTGGATTGCATATCCTTATCTAAATTTACGGATGATACCCACAACTTTCCCTTGGATGATGACGTTTTCAACGAGAATTGGTTCATAATTTTTATTCGCCGGTTGGAGTCGAATATAATTTCTATGTTTGAAAAACTGTTTGAGCGTTGCCGTGCCATTTTCGAGGAGTGCGACAACAATATCTCCATCCTGCGCATAGTCTCGTTTTTCAACAATAATATAATCTCCATCAGCGATGAGACTTTCTACCATAGAGTCACCCCTTACTTTGAGGATGTAACAATTTTTACTTTTGATGAATTCATGTGGCACAGAGAGTACCGCATCTCGATCTTCGATAGCTTCGATGGGTTCACCCGCAGTAATTGTGCCAACGATAGGAAGGAGAGCAGCAGCGCCTTCCAGCGCATGTTCGGGAATCTCCACATCGTCTTCCTTTTTAAGAATCATTATTTCTCGTGCTTTGTGTGTGCTTCTTTGTAGAAAACCATTTTTTTCGAGAAATTGGACATGTTCGTGTACGGTCGCAAGCGATGAAACTCGAAACTTTTTTGCTATTTCAGAAAGCGTTGGAGCATATCCCTGTTGCGCAATATAGATTTTAAGATATTCGAGGATTTGTTTTTTCCTTTTAGGAAGGATAATAGCCATATTTTTTTTAGAGACATGTTAATGCGATTTTTGGGTTTCGATTGGTTTTTAAGTGTGGGTTATTTTTATGATAGCCGAATAAAAACCGAATGTCAAGATTATATTGTGGATAACTTTTAAGGGACTGTCGCCAAATACCGTTGCGCCTGTGAAAAATACATTTTGATCATAATAAAAGAGGAGGAAGATTCTCGCTTTCGAAGCACTGACACTGCACAGTGTGCTGAGAAAGGAGAGTCGATTTCCTCTTTTGCTTTGTGTATTGTAACAGAAACGGTATTCGGCGATAGTCCCCTTGAATCAAACAAAAAACAGAACTGCACACATTCTGTTTTTTTGTTTCGAATTGATTCCGATTAGTATCGATCGTTCGAACGCGAAGTTTTTGGTTTTGCAGGACGGGCCTTGCTCACAACGATCGGTCGCCCGTTGAGTTGATAACCGTTGAGTGCACCGATGACTTTTTCAACCGCTTCAGCGCTCTCGAGTGTTACGAATCCAAAACCTTTGGATCGTCCAGAAAATTTATCTTTGATAATCACCGCTTCTTGTACGGGTGCATGTTGTTCGAACAGCGCACGGAGTTCGTCTTCTTGCGTGTTCCAGTCGATATTACCGACGAAGAGTTTATTCTCCATAGAGACTTGAGAAATAAAAGATAAAAACCTGTAAGGACACGCTTCTTATACGATTACTGACGAAATTGTGCACATTGTGAGTCAACGTAGAGAAGATGGCTTACAAAAGCTATCATAGCAGAAAAATAGATTTTTGCAAGTTTTGCTTGAGGCGCCTCTCTTACAGCGGTTTCAGCGGTTGAGTCACGAGTGACGAGAGGATTATTCCAATGATCGCTATACCTGCGATGATAGCCCAGATAATGTTGAGGATACCAGGTTGGTATGCTTTTTTCTTGAATGAAATATATACAATTCCAAGAGCTCCGGTGACATTGAGGATCTGATACACAATATTATCGACCGCAAGCAACCCGAATTGGAGTAACGCGTATGCCATGAGTATTGCTCCTGTTCCATACCAACCTATGATATTATCGAGTATTTTTCGCTCCATAATTAATGTAACGTTTTTTTGCGGTTGGCGTTGAAAAAGTTTTCTATATGCTCTTTGATGAGTTGTTCTTCTCTGTCTAAGAGCGGTCGATCGTGCATAAAATTTGTGAAAGCCGTCGTGAGAGGCGTTTCTTCGTCCGGCATCATTTCGATGAGGTCTCCTATGAGAGTGTCTTTATCGGATTTTTGAGCGTTGAAATATTCCGTCATACCGAGGTGTTTGCCATGCGGGGTATGTTCAAATTTATTTTGCATATAATCGAAAGCGTGTTGCACAGCGGTCTCCGGATCTTCAATATATTCTTTAAGAAAATCTGCGGGAGTCATAATGTCGGTTTCTGGGGATTCGTCTTCTTGTTCTTGCGGAAATGGAATGGAACGCGATGGTATTTTTTCGAGTCTTGGCATAGGAGTGAAGTAAATAGTGATCAAGGATATCCGGCTCGTTTTTTTGAGTCGGAAAAGGATAGCTTTGTAATTTTTATGACTTATTGTGCGCAGCCCTGATACGTTTATTGAAATTGTATCATTGTTATCGCATGCATTACAACCGTTTTTTCGTTTGACTTTTTTTGCGGCAGATACTATTGTTTGAATTCTAGTCTCTGTGAAAAGTTTGTATTGCACCAATTTTTGTGAAAGGAGCATCTGATGAATTCCAAATTTGCGCGATCGCGTATTGGGTTCGCTGGCGGCCTTGCGTGTTTTACAGAAATTCTTCTCTTCTTTACGATTTTTGATCTCAAAGGTGTAGCCATCGGAATGTTCTTTGGTTCACTTGGAATGTTGGGATTGGCGATGCTTATTCTGAGCTTCCCTATCCCTACGGAGGAATCTTTCAAGAACAAACCGGTATTTACGGAGGACAATGAAACCGACAGCCCGTGGGAGTAAAATGTTGCCCTTCTTCGTTTCTTTTATCCTCGTAATCCGAGCTTTCAAACTCGGATTTGTTGTATAATGTTTTCATGTCGACGAAATTCAAAAAATTTTCACTTCGTGTTCCGTTTCGATTCTGCCCAAAGTGCAGGAAAAGACTCCGTCGAGCTGAGCGAGTTTTTATTTGCAAAGCATGCGGTTTTCATTTTTATTTAAATCCAGCGCCTACGAACGCGGTGATTATTCGGAATGCCGAACATGACATTCTTTTTGTAAAGCGCGCTTTCCCTCCAAAAAAAGGTTGGTGGGACCTTCCGGGAGGTTTTGTTGATTTTTACGAGAACATGGAAACGGCTGTGCGACGTGAGATTCGTGAAGAGCTCGGAATTACGATTACGAAATTTCGATACTTTTTTTCGGATTACAATTTTTATCATTATAAAGGGATCACGTATCAAACACTCGATTTTGTATTTGTGGCACGAGTAAGCCGGACTCAAGAGAAGTATCTTAAGCCCGGCGATGATGCTGTTGATTTTGCTTGGTTTGCATTGGATGAGCTTCCTATGAGTCGTATTTCATTTCCAAGTCTTCGTGCAGCGCTCCGAAGATATAGGCAGATATATCGTAGTGTGTAAAATTTTAAGATCGGTTAATGTGATACTTGACTTGCTCCCCTTACTTAATATAACCTATTCTGTTACGAGGAGGGTTAAGCCTCGTAGCGTTTCGTACCAGAACAATCATCAAAAGAAAAGGAGAAAGCAGTGATTACAAGGAACGAAAGGAAAGCATTCATACTTTGGCTGGTGGGAGTAGTGAGCTTACTTGGTGTGATGGCCATAGCGTGGCTTTGGCCAAATAATCCGATCATGCTTTATGGATTCACAGGCTTCGGTGGACTGATGATGCTCATGAGCCTTGGAATCCTCATAAGGAGGGGGGTCGTCAAAAAACAGTCGATTCAAAAGTAGAAGGAGAGAATCATGCACTACTGGGATAGATTCAAGAGTTTCGTCATGTTCCTGAGTTTCATCTTCAGTCCTGGTCTCATCGCAGCAATCGTACTTATCGAGACGATCTACTGGACCTCACCTGAGTTGGCGCAGAAGATCGGTTTTCCAACCCATGAGGGTTATAAGACCGATGCCATCGTGAACTGTCAGCGGTTTCTGAGTTCGACTTGCAAGACTGAAGTCGTCCATGAAAGTAGCGTCCCGCTTGTGCCCGCAGGCCTGCCGGAATGGACTCCGATTCGCGTCGAACAGCGTTTCTTAAGTGGGCTTGCTGTCGTCTCGATACTCGGTCCACATGAGAATTTCCAGTACATTGTCCGCGATTTCACGCTTTCGGTAGGGGAAACTTTCCGGATCGTGAACGGTGTCGTCATGCGCATCTGAAAGCACTTGATCCCCCGCGCTCTTGGCGCAGGGTCGTGCATTGAAAGGAGAAAACCTCATGAAGCAAGAATACTGGAATACCTTTTTTGTCTGCGCTATCGGCGCGGGCATCGGTTCACTCATCGCCCTTGAAATGAGCCCATTGTTTTGGTGGGTCGGTCTCATCGTCGGCGGTCTCATCGGCTATCTTTCTTACGAGTGGCGTGCGGTCGTACGTGCATTTCCCGCTGCTTGGCGTGCAGCGCGAGGATGGCAATTGCAATTACCGTCAGACTTCTGGCTCATGTTCGCGTTGAATACGGGCGTGTTCTTATCGGTGCTCATTGATATGATCAGCATCGTCATGCTTCCTGTGTTTGCGGGCGCCCTTGTAAACGGTGACATAGATTCCTTCAGCTCCAGCTTCCTGATTTTTGTCATCGGTATATTGACTGCAGTCACGGTCATTGCTCTGAGCTTCGGTTTTTGGGACGCAATGAGTCGCAATGTTGAAGGAGAATATAGGGTACTGCGGGACGTTGTACGCGCACGTCATGTGATGCGTATCGTGTTTCCTCCGTTCTTTTTCCTCTGGCATTCCCCGCGTTTCATTCTCCTGGGCGTCATCAAGGGTGCGCACGCAATGGGGAAGATGATTATAAGGTTGCCGCGGTTCGCGCGTTTTCTGCGTCGCTTCAGTTGGGAGCTTTTTGTCCGGATCCACTCCGAAAGGCGACTCCTCCGCAGCGTGGATATCATGCTCGGCACCGCAGTTGGTTATTTTGCCGGTTCCGCGCTCGTGGGTGCCGCAATTGGAGGAATTTTCGGCCTGATTGATCAGGCGATCATCACTGAAGGATGGCTCCGTCCTAAAGGCTACATTCCGGTGCGACCAAGCTGATCGGATCTTTGACACCCTGCCTCGCGCGTGGCAAGTTCCAGTGCTTGGCATTGGAGAATCACAGCGTGGCGTGACAGCAATGCCCCGCGTTATATTCGACTTCGTCGGATTGACGCGGGCGTTTTTTTAACTTGATAATTCACTGTGCGAGAATCCCATCGAATTGTACGAAAATCATAAATGTGGTATAATTCAATAAGATCCGCAATACAAAAACTAAAATTTTCTTTTTATGTGGGATGAGTTTTGGATCCGTTTTCTGCTCGTGGGACTTGTGATTTTGTGGAGCGTTTTCTCGGTGGTTATTTTTCTCGTGCTTATACGCCTCTCCTTTATTTGGTTTGAGGATTTTACTCTTTTCCATATTTATTTTGCGCCTGCATAATTCGCATTATATATGAATTTTTTTTCTCGATATCGTTTTTTCCTTGTGTCTTTGTTTACATTATCGCTCTTTATTCTCGGTTCGCGTTTTTCTGCAGCCGCTTTTTTTCAACATCCTCCTCGTGATCAAAACGTAGCGCCTGTAGCTCGTGCACAGCAACAAATATCCAGCACTTCTGAGATTCTTATCAAACTTCATTCCTCTTTTCCACATGATCTCACACAATTACAAACAGACCTTCAGGTTTTTCTGGGATTTCGTATTGAATCCATAGAGGCTCTTTCTCCTGATCGTGAGAACCGTTGGTATGCACTTACTTTTCCGGTATCACAGGATGTGATCCGTTTGCAATCGCATCTCTCTTTGCATCCCCTCGTTGAAGCAGTAGCTCCCAATACTCGCTTTTATATCGTACGTACCCCCAATGATACGGACTTTTCTCTCCAGACGCATCTGAATCAGAATTCGGATGCCGATATTGATGCGCTTGAGGCATGGGATATCACGACTGGCGAGAATTCGGTTGTGGTAGCTGTCGTTGATAGTGGCGTAGATACAGATCATCCGGACCTTGTGGATCGTATCTGGACCAACACAGATGAGATTGCCGGCAATGGCGTTGATGACGATAGTAACGGTTTTATCGATGATGTAAATGGATGGGATTTTGCTGATGATAATAATGATCCTAATCCAGCGCCTGACGGTATTGATAATGATGATTATGCCGGGACTGATACCGGTGTGACGCACGGCACGCACGTTTCGGGTATTATCGCTGCCACCGGGAATAATGCGCTGGGTATTTCTGGCGTCTCGTGGGCCGCGATGATTATGCCAGTTCGCGCGCTTGATGATGAAGGCGCCGGAACGACGGACGATATTGCAGCAGCGATTAACTATGCTGTCGCGAATGGCGCTGATATTATCAATATGAGTTTTGGTGCGCTTGGTTCTGATCAAGCAATGGACGAAGCGGTCGCCGCTGCAGATGCTGCTGGATTAGTACTGATCGCGGCTGTTGGTAATTCTGCGCTTGATGTGAACACTTTCCCTTTTTATCCGGCCTGCAACACGAATGTTTTAGGTGTTGGGGCAGTAGACGCCGATGATACCGCAGCAAGTTTTACAAACTTTGGTTCGGATTGTACGGATGTTTCAGCGCCCGGAGTGAATATTTATAGCACGCTTTATACTAATGATCCTGATTTTGATTTTACCGACGATTACGGGCTTCAATCCGGTACGTCGATGGCTGCGCCGATTGTGTCGGGTATTGCAGCATTGATTCTCTCGGTGCAGTCAGGACTCACGAATTCGCAGGTGATGCAATACATAAGCAGTAATACTGATGATGTTGGATTAGGTACTGAAATGGGGAGTGGGCGTGTGAATGCCGTTAAAGCTCTTCTTGACTTGCAGGGCGCACCTTCCACACCGAGCAATCTTCGCGCTTGGACAAACAGTAAAAAATCGACAACTATCCAAGAAAAGACCGCTACCAAAGATTCCACGCCATTCTTTACTTGGGATGCTTCTAGTGCCGAAGCCGGTATGAAGGATTATTACGTTTATTTTGGTACAGATGCGACTGCTGATCCGGCAAAAAAAGGGAAACTGCAACGCAATACAAATTTTCAACCGCCAGCCGAACTCAATGGCAATCAAGTGAGTTATTTTCTGCGCATCAAGGCTCGTGATAATAACAAGGTGACTTCTCCGGGTGTAGCGACGTTTGAATATATTATTGATAATACGGTTTCTAAATTGCAGAAAGTCGCGGCTGATTTGACAGACGATGAGGTGGCAGTGTCGTGGAATAAAAGTGAATTTGATTCGGATGTGAAAGGTTTTCGTGTGCTGCGTTCCACGCAAGAGAACGGCACTTTTAAAGATTTAAGCGGTCTGCTTTCTACGCTTGTTGAGACCTTTCGTGATAAAGATGTATTTGATGGACGTTTGTATTTTTATAAAGTTGTACAAGTGGATACGCTTGGGAATAATAGCAACGCTACTGCGGTGCGGATCAAGTTTAATAAACAAGATCGTATTCTGGCTGCGCCGGCTATTTCCGGTGGTCCGCAAGTGCGTGTGTTTAATGAAAAAGGAAAACTTCTGCATCAATTTTTTGCCTATAGTGAAAGTTTTCGCGGTGGTGTTCGATTAGCCTCTTGTGATCTTGACGGCAACGGCAATGCTGAAGTTATTACTGCACCTGGTCTCGGCGGCGGCCCGCAAGTGCGGGTATTCGATATGAATGGGAAAACGAAATTTACTCAAGGATTTTTCGCCTACCCGAGTAATTTTAAGGGCGGTGTTTTTGTAGCTTGCGGTGACCTCGACGGCGACGGTCGTGCCGAGATTATTACTGGCACTGGCGCAGGCGGCGGCCCGCAAGTGCGCGTGTTCGATAAGTCAGGGAATACGCGTTTTACTCCCGGTTTCTTTCCATACGATAGTAAGTTCCGCGGAGGCGTACGTGTTGCTTCGGGAGATGTGAATGGTGATGGTATCGCAGAAATTATTACTGCACCTGGTCCTGGCGGCGGCCCACAGGTACGTCTTTTTGATCGCACTGGAAAACCTGTGCTGGTAGCCGGTGGGTTTATGGCTTATGCGAGTAGTTTTAAGGGTGGCGTGAATCTTGCGATCGGCGATATTGATCAGGATGGAGCAGAGGAGATCATCACCGGGGTTGGTGCTTCTGGATCACCACTGGTGCGAGCGTTTCATTACAAGGGTACGACTATCGAAAGTGAATTTTCTGCTTTTGACCAATCCTTTAAGGGTGGTATTGTTGTTGCTGGAGGTTTTGAATAATAGATTTGAGTTTGGTAATAATGCTTTATGTTCCGTCCCGTTTCTATTACAGGTTTTATATTTTTAGGATTTTTTATTTTGAGTGGATGCCAAAAGCAACAGCAAACACGTCCACCGGAAAAAGCTTTGCAAGCGGCGCAGGAACTTTATGCGCAGGCGGTTGACGCTGATGCCGATCTTTCGTCCGGACCATGTCTTTCCAATGGTCTTTTTTCCGGCGTCTCACCAGAAGACCAATGGGTTGTTGATATCGTACACGCTCCGCGTCTTGATATCGATAATCTTCCAGCGAATCAATGTGCAGCCTACCGTAATGGCGAAGCGAAACATTTTATTGAACTCGATCTTGACGGAAAGCTTATAAAGTTTTTTTAACAGTAACAGGGAGTCTCAGATGAGAATCCCTGTCCTTTAAAGTTCCTCAATTTTTTCACTGGTAGTTTTCATTCGCTTAGTACCACTTTGGTGTGTAATCCTTGGTACCTTTAGACCGTCGTTTGTATCCGCCGTGGTTGTCACGTTTTCGTCGAACGATTCCGGTAGCCTTGCAACGTTCACACCATTTGTAAAGTGGTTTTTCGGCGCGACATTGTGGACATGTTTTATACCTTTCTTTCATCATGAGTTTCTCCTTTCCTACTCACGTCTCCAGGTTGAACGTCATGTTTATGTCGTAGGTAGAATATATACTCACTGAATTTTTTTGCAAGGATACCAAGATGTACGATATAGAGTACGTTCTTTTTCAATCTCGTGCGAATGTTTGATGATTGAGTGTTGTCCGTGTTAGACTCAGGATATGAAAATTCCAAAACAAGCACGATGTGTATTTCGTGGAGTCATTTTCGACGTGTATCAATGGAAGCAGCGATTGTACGACGGTTCGACGGTTACTTTCGAACGTCTCAAGCGGCCGGACACTGTGCAGGTTATTGCAACCAGCGGCAAAAAAATTTTTATTTCTGATGAAAAACAACCTGATCGTCCACGGTTTTTTTCCCTTTTTGGTGGCCGAATAGAAGTTGGTGAAACGCCTCTCGAAGCCGCGAAAAGGGAATTTTTTGAAGAATCGGGCATGGAATCGCCTGATTGGGAGTTTGTAAAATATTACGAACCCGTCGTAAAAATTGATTGGAAGATTCATTTGTTCATTGCGCGTCATTGTGAACAAAAATCACGGCAGCAGTTAGAGGCAGGGGAAAGGATTCGCGTGCGAGCTGTTTCATTTCAGCAATTTTTCAATATTGTATTTTCTTCTAAATTTCGTGGGGTAGAATTTTCCTATGACATGTTAAAAATGCGAACATTGCAACGGCGAGAATTTGAGGCGTTTCGCAGACATTTATTTGATGGGACTGTCGCCGAATACCGTTTTTTATACAATGTGCAAAACAAAAGAGGAGGATGATTCTCCTTTCTCAGCACACTGTGCAGTGTGAGTGTTTCGAAAGCGAGGGCTATCCTCTTCTTTTGTTTTGTGTCTTGAACAAGAAAACATTCGGTGACCGTTGATTCATCTGCTTGACTCTTGTGTGATTTCACAGTAGTTTGAGTATATTTGTCAGCTCATTTGCGTCGAAATATTTTTTTTCTGGTATAGAACCGGAAGGAAAGGAGGAAAAACGTGAGGAATCAGAATTATTTTGATCTTTTGGCATTGTTCCGTACCTCGCCATTTGGAGAGGATCCGGAGCAGTGTCTTCCTGATCCGGGTGTAGTTTCACAATTCATGTCAACGCTTGTAGCGTACATTTCGAAGGCGAAGACTTCCTTGAAGATTGCTTCGGGTGAAGCTAATTTCCACCTTTACAGTGATCCGCAATTCCTACAAGTGTTGCGATTCCTTGCGCAACGCGGAGTTCGTATCGCGTTGGTTCTTGGTCCCGTGGTTTCTCGTGGATTGACGCAGAATTCTCCGGAGATGTTTCAGTTAACACAGGATGGTAGTCTTGAGATCTATTATCGAGCACAGCGCGGTGGGACTGCCGAGGTATTCCTCTGTGATGATAGAGAAGCGTGGCTGTGTGATCGATGGTCGCCAGATTTTTGTTTTCAGACGCCTCCTGTGATTCGTCACCTTTCAGTCAAAAATACTCGTGACATGTTGCAGTTCAATGCTGTACTCCGGACCTTCAAGCATTTCATGGCTTTTCAAAATAGGGTCATCGATCCATGGAGCGACTTCTTGGTACTTCGACCATCGGAGATTCGTGCTCTTCGCGCAAGCCTTGATGTCCCTGAGATGTACGAGTCGCTGCAATTGCAGGACCTTGTTTCTCTGCTGCGCGATGCTCGTAGGTTGGAACTGGAACGGAAACCACAAGGCTGGGCAGTTTCTATGAATGTTCACGCGTTCGATGCGAGTTCAGCAATGTAATTTTGAGCAGGCTGTCTCGAAACTCATAGCAGTTTTAAGACAGCCTGTTTCGCATTTTGACGACAGTGCAGGTATAGTAAAGGTGGACTTCTGTTTTAGGCTTATAGATTTTTTATTCCATTCAATCCATGGTTTTTAAAGAATTATTTAAAAAAATAATTCCTGCAACAATTTTGAGCGCCTATCATTTGATGCTTGCATGGGTTGCTGCAGTTTGGTATCGATTTCCTTCTCGTAGGCTTATTGTTATTGGCGTAACCGGTACGAAAGGAAAATCGACGACGAGTTTTTTTATTACTAAACTTCTCGAAACACTCGGTGAATCTGTCGGGCTCTCGGGCACGATTATGTTTAAGGTTGGACGTCGCGAATGGCCGAATACTCTCAAGATGACGATGCCAGGTCGATTTCGTTTGCAGCGATTATTGCGGGATATGGTTCGTGCGGGTTGCGCGTTCGCTGTGATCGAGACAACTTCAGAAGGTATTGCTCAGCACCGGCATCGCGGCATCGACTATGACGTGCTTGTTTTTACAAATCTTTCTCCAGAGCATATCGAGCGACACGGGAGTTTTGAAGCGTATAAGCGTGCTAAACAATCGTTGTTTCAGAATTTGCATCGTAGTTTTCATAAAAATCTTTTTTTCCATAAGCAAGTTCGGCGTATTCTTAAAGTTATCGTTGTGAATCGTGATGATCCTCATTTCGCTGGTTTTGTGCAATTTTCTGCTGATCAACACGTCGCTGTGAGTCTCTGTGATACAGCTGCTGCAATTTTTGCTCGCGATGTTATTTCAAATGACTCCGGCAATACATTTACCGTGGCCGATCAACATTTTACTTTGTCGTTACTTGGAGATTTTAATGTCATGAATGCTTTACTCACATTAGCCGTCGGTGCCGTGTTTGATTTTTCTTTAGAGCATATGAGGTTGGCGCTTGCGAAACTCCCGCAGATTCCAGGGCGTATGCAGCGCATTGATGGAGGTCAGGATTTTACGGTGATTGTTGATTACGCTCATGAACCCAAAAGTATGGAAGCGTTGTTTCGTAATGCAAAGCGTCTACGAAAAAATCCGCAGAGTCGCATTATTACTCTGATAAGTTCTACCGGCGGTGGTCGAGATGTTGCACGTCGACCTATGCTCGGTAAACTCGCTGGTGGGTATGCGGATATTGTGATTGTGACTGACGAAGATCCGTATGATGAGGATCCGAATGTTATTATGCAAGCGGTTGCAAGGGGTGTTGTCGAAGCTGGAAAAATACTCGGTCAAACTTTTTTCATTTTTCAAGATCGCAAGGAAGCTATTTTCGAAGCCATTCGTTTGGCTCGTAGTGGTGATGTAGTGCTTTTACCCGCAAAAGGCTCGGAACGAGTCATGGCCGTAGCACATAATACACATATTCCGTGGAGCGACGAAGCTATCGCTCGAGAAGCTTTGAAAAAGTAGTTTTTCTTTCATCATAGCTTCTTTTTACCCTTTCCGCTTCGTACTTGACATTTTTATTCCCGTTATTTCTTGACAGAGTTTTGAACTTGTTGTAAACTTTTTACTAGCATAAGCCTTTATTCTTGGCAAATCAACCACTCCATGTTTTCATTCTTCGCTTTGTTACGATGAGGAGCGGTCATTCCAGATTTCTTTAGAAACAGAAAACTGGCCTTTTTTATATTTTTATTTCGATTTTCGTCGCAGCCCTTTTGTCTCATCATTAAATTCTCTCCATGCGTAAACGCATAGCTTTTACGAAGACTCACGCTGCTATTCCACTTCCAAATCTTATTGAAATTCAGCGGACGTCGTATCAGTGGTTCTTAAAAGACGGACTCAGTGAGCTTTTTGAGGAAATATCTCCTATCGAAGATTTTACTGGTCGTGATCTTGAATTATATTTTGATGATTATTATTTAGATGAGCCGCGATTTGATGAGGAAATATCGAAGCATAAAAACGTGAGCTATGAGGCAGCGCTTCGTGTGAAGACTCGACTTGTGAATAAGCGTACGAATGAAACGAAAGAACAGGAAGTCTATCTCGGTGATTTTCCGGTGATGACGGATCGAGGCACATTTGTTATTAACGGCAATGAACGAGTCGTTGTCAGTCAGTTGATCCGTTCTGCAGGTGTTTTTTTCACTGCAGAATTTATGAAGGGCCGGAAATATTATGGAGCGAAGATTATTCCCAATCGCGGCGCCTGGCTTGAATTTGAGACTGATGGGAATAATGTGATGTATGTGAAGATTGATCGTAAGCGCAAAGTTGCAGTCACGGCGCTTTTGCGCTCTTTTGGGTATGGTACAGATGACGAAATACGTAAACTTTTTGCGCATGTTGATACACACACCGAAGTGAAATATATCGATGTCACTCTCCATAAAGATCCTTCGCGGTCCGAAGCAGAAGGATTACGCGAAGTGTACAAGCGTATTCGACCCGGCGATCTCGCGACGGTAGACAATGCACGCAGTCTTATTCATTCCATGTTTTTTAATTTTGATCGGTATGATTTTGGTCGTGTTGGAAGATATAAATTGAATAAGCGTTTTCGTTTCAATATCCCAAATACGAAAGAGACTCGTATTTTGCGAAAAGAGGATTTGGTGGCTGTCATTTCAGAACTGATTCGTCTGAATAATACGCAGGAAGAAGCGGATGATATTGATCACTTAGGTAATCGTCGCGTGCGTGCTATTGGAGAACTCATTCAGAATAAGTTTCGCGTCGGACTTGCGCGCATGGAACGCATTGTGAAGGATCGTATGAGCACACATACCGTTGACGCTATTACACCCGGACAACTTATTAATGCGCGTCCAGTGATTGGTGCTGTGAAGGAATTTTTTATGTCTTCGCAACTTTCGCAGTTTATGGATCAAACCAATCCTCTCTCAGAACTCGAACACAAACGTCGGCTTTCCGCTATGGGTCCAGGAGGTCTCTCGCGTGAACGTGCTGGTTTTGATGTCCGTGATGTACATCGTACGCATTACGGTCGTATTTGTCCCATTGCAACGCCTGAAGGTCCGAATATTGGTCTTGTGGGACATCTTGCGAGCTATGCGCGTGTGAATGAATTTGGTTTTATCGAAACGTGTTACCGGAAAGTACTTGCGCGCGTGCCGAATGATGGCACATCTGCTGTGAATGAACGCGCTCGCGAAGATATTCGTGACGCGCAAGGAAATTTTATTGTGAAAGCTGGTGAGAAAATCACGAAAGATATGTGCCAAAAGTTGCAGCATCTTGATCTTCAAGAGATTCTTCTCAAACCTCGTGTGACGAAAGACTTTGTTTATATTGATGCTTTTACCGAAGAACGTACGACGACGACTGCTGCGACAACGCCGCTTGATGACGATGGTTACTTTCTTGCTGAGAGAGCAGAAGTGCGACATCATATGAAACCCGGTACGGATTTTGTTTGGAATATCGATTATATGGATGTCGCTCCGATGCAAATTATTTCAGTGAACACAGCACTGATCCCTTTTTTGGAACACGATGACCCTGTCCGCGCATTGATGGGTACGAATATGCAACGTCAGGGAGTCTCTTGCATCCGACCTCAAGCACCTATTGTGGGTACGGGTATTGAATTTCGAGCTGCCAAAGATTCTGGGCAGGCTATTGTAGCTGAGACCGATGGTATTGTAGAAGAGGTGTATGCGAATAAGATTATTGTAAGTCAAAGCGATGGTAAAACGCGGGAATATAAATTACAAAAATTTATTCGTTCGAATTCTTCCACGTGCATTAACCAGAAACCTGTAATCGATCGAGGAGTGAAGGTTCATGCTGGTGACCTTTTGGCGGACGGAGCCTCAACCGATGGAGGAGAACTTGCGCTCGGTCAGAATGTTCTTGTTGCTTATATGCCTTGGGAAGGTGGCAATTTCGAAGATGCTATTTTGATTTCTGAACGTGTTGTCCAGGCTGATCGATATACCTCGATTCACATTGAAGATTATGTTGTAGATGTGCGTGATACAAAACTCGGACCAGAAATCGTCACGCGTGACATCCCCAATGTCTCAGAAGAAAAATTAAAAAATCTCGACGCGAGCGGCATTGTCCGCATTGGAGCGCAGGTGACTTCCGGCGATATTCTTGTCGGGAAAATTACGCCGAAAGGTGAAACTGAACTTTCTGCGGAAGAAAAACTTCTCCGTGCTATATTTGGTGAAAAAGCGAAAGATGTCAAAGATTCTTCCAAGTATCTTGAGCATGGTGAACACGGAAAAGTTATCGGCATCAAGATCTTTTCCAAAGAACAAGGCGATAAACTTCCTTCTGGCGTGCTTCAGAGTATCCATGTGACGATCGCGCAACTTCGTAAAATGCAAGTTGGCGATAAAATGGCGGGTCGTCATGGAAATAAGGGTGTTATTTCGCGTGTCGTCGCGGTCGAGGATTTACCTTTTTTGCCAGGCGGCACTCCAGTAGATATTGTGTTGAATCCTCTCGGTATTGCTTCGCGTATGAATCTTGGTCAGGTGCTCGAAACACATCTTGGTCTTGCTGCTCAGGCTTTAGGATATCATGTGATGAGTCCCGCACTTGATGGAGTTTCTGAAGAGCAAATCGCAACAGAGTTACAAAAGGCTGGTTTTCCAAAAGATGGAAAATTAACTCTCATTGATGGTCGTACCGGTGAATATTTCGATCAAAAAATTACTTGTGGTTATGCATACATGATGAAACTAAATCATATGGTCGAAGATAAGATCCACCAACGTTCGATTGGGCCGTATTCGTTAGTTACACAACAACCGCTTGGCGGAAAGGCGCAATTTGGCGGTCAGCGTTTTGGTGAAATGGAAGTGTGGGCTCTCGAGGCTTACGGTGCTGCTCATACCTTGCAGGAAATTTTAACGATTAAATCTGATGATGTACTTGGTCGATCCAAAGCATATGAATCAGTGATTAAAGCTGAACCGATTCAAAAGGTGAATGTTCCGGAATCTTTTAATGTGCTTGTTCGTGAGCTTAAAGGATTGTGCTTAGACGTTGAATTGATTCGCGACGAGGGTTTGACAACTGGTTCAACGAAATTTCTCGATCAATCTTCATCTTCATAACTATTCTTGAGACTTATGTTGGAAAACATTACACTTCGTGTTCAAGATTTTAAAGCGATTCGTTTGAAACTCGCGTCACCTGACGAGATACTTGATTGGTCTCATGGCGAAGTAACTCGACCTGAGACAATTAATTATCGCACACAACGGCCAGAACGTGATGGATTGTTTTGTGAACGTATTTTTGGTCCATCGAAAGATTGGGAGTGTTATTGTGGAAAGTATAAGAGGATTCGTTATAAGGGTATTGTTTGTGATAAGTGTGGTGTGGAAGTTACGCGTTCTGTTGTGCGACGTGAGCGCATGGGTCATATTCAACTTGCGGCGCCTGTGTCGCATATTTGGTTTCTCCGCGGTGTCCCTTCAAAAATTGGTTTTATTCTTGATCTCTCTGTACAAGCGCTCGAAAAAGTTATCTATTTCGCGAATTTTATTATCACAAATGTTGATGAGACGCTGAAGGAAAAAACCCTTGTCCAGATTTATGATGAAGCCAAGTCAAAGCGACACAGTATCCAAGGTGAATATCAACAAACAGTGCAAGATATTGAAAAACGCAAAAAAGCAGCTTTACATCAAGCAACTGGAACGCAGCGCAAGACTCTTACGGAGGAATTTGAACAGGAGCTTATCAACGCTGCCGTTATGCGAGATGAAAAATTGAAGGATTTGGACACGGCTGTAGATCTTGCGAAGAAAGAACTTAAAAATCTTGAGTCTCTGCAAATTTTATCTGAAAGTGAATATCAAGATCTTTCTTTAAAGTATGGTCATGTATTTGAGGCTAGTATTGGCGCTGAAGCCATCCGGAAACTTTTGGAACACATTGATTTAGATAAGCTTACTCACGAACTTGCAGAAGCAATAATTGAGAGCGCTAAAAATCAAAAGCGTCGTCTTGTGCGTCGTTTGAAGTTTGTGCGTAGTCTCAGATTGAATAATATTCGTCCGGATTGGATGATTTTGACGATGTTGCCTGTGATTCCTCCCGATCTTCGTCCTATGGTGCAACTTGATGGCGGTCGTTTTGCTGCTTCCGATTTGAATGATTTATATCGCCGTGTGATTAATAGGAATAATCGTCTGAAGAGACTTCAGGAACTTAACGCGCCGGAAGTGATCCAGCGTAATGAAAAGCGTATGCTTCAAGAAGCCGTTGATGCACTCATTGATAACAGCGCCCGTCATGGGAAAACCGTTACAGCCTCTACAGGTCAAAAGCGGCAATTAAAATCACTTGCGGATATGCTCAAAGGCAAACAAGGTCGTTTTCGCCAGAATCTCCTTGGGAAGCGCGTAGACTATTCTGGGCGTTCAGTCATTGTTGTTGGTCCTCATTTGAAGCTCCATCAGTGTGGACTGCCGAAGACCATGGCGTTGGAACTTTTTAAGCCTTTTGTGATGAGTGAATTAATCAAACGCGAAATTGTTTACAATGTTCGGAGCGCAAATCGTTTTATTGAATCTGGCGACGGTCGTATTTGGGACATACTGGAAGAGATTACGAAGAAATCCTATGTCCTCCTGAATCGTGCTCCGACACTCCATCGATTGGGTATTCAAGCTTTTCAACCGATACTTATTGAGGGTAAGGCTATTCAGATCCATCCACTTGTTTGTACGGCTTTTAATGCAGATTTTGATGGTGATCAAATGGCAGTGCATATTCCGCTGACAGCAGAAGCTCAAAAGGAAGCCGCTCAAATTATGCTTTCGTCAAAGAATTTGTTGAAGCCGGCAACGGGTGATCCGGTTGTTTCCCCGAGCCAAGATTTAGTTCTTGGTGTGTATTACATGACAACATTTGCGCAGAAAGAACGTGCACATGTTTTTGAGAGTCCCATAGAGGCGTTGAATATGTATGCCCTGGGGCATATCGGTATTCAAACCCGCATCCGAGTTCGTATAGATCAGAAAATTATTGAAGATGACACACAATCTGATCTGAAGAAAGGCATTGTCCTCACTTCAGTTGGGAGAATACTTTTCAATCAAGTTTTACCAGAGAGCATGCAGTTTATCAATAAAACGCTTGATAAGAAAGGACTCCGTCAGGTGATTGCGGAATGTTTGCGTCTGCACGGACGTGAACGTACAGTGGAACTTTTGGATGCTATTAAGATGGCGAGTCTGACCTACTTAACGAGTTCTGGTCTGAGTTGGGGTATGGACGATTTGATGATCCCAAAGGAAAAAACAGATATTGTGAGCGCAGCTGAGAAAGAAGTTGATGAGTTGCAGTCGCAGTATGACGCTGGTCTTTTGACCGACGAGGAGCGACATGCTCGTATTGTTGCAGTATGGACTCGTGTAAAGAATGACATCACCGACCTCAGTCAGAAAACGCTCGATCCATATGGTTCTGTGTATGCTATGATTAATTCCGGATCACGAGGTTCTTGGGGCCAAACGACGCAGATGATGGGTATGAAGGGACTTGTTGTTAGTCCTTCAGGTAGTACTATCGAATTGCCTGTGAAGCGGAGTTTTAAAGAAGGTTTTGATGTATTGGAATATTTTATTTCGACACACGGCGCTCGGAAAGGTTTGACGGATATTGCTTTACGTACTGCGAATGCAGGGTATCTTACTCGGCGTTTGGTGGATGTGGCACAAGATGTTGTGGTTATACAAGAAGATTGCGGCGATCGCGTTGGAATTACATGGCGGAAAGAGGAAGTCGGTGAAATGGGTCCTGCACTGGAAGATCGCGTGATTGGGCGTGTACTTGCTAAACCCATTCTTCATCCGAAGACAAAAAAAGAAGTATTGAAGGCCGGTGAACTCGTAACTTCTGAGCATAGTAAAATATTGAAGAAATTAGGTTTGAAAGAGGTTACGTTTCGCTCTGTTTTAACCTGCAAGACGTTACGAGGAATTTGTCAGCAATGTTATGGTTACGATTTAGGCCACAATACCTTAGTTGCACTCGGTACCGCTGTGGGTATTATTGCTGCACAAAGTATTGGTGAACCGGGCACCCAGTTGACTATGAGAACCTTCCATACCGGCGGTGTTGCTGGAGCGGATATCACACAAGGATTACCACGTGTGGAAGAACTTTTTGAAGCCCGACCTATTAAGAGTGCTGGTATACTTTCTGAAGTCGATGGCGAGGTTTTGGAAGTGAAAGAAGAAGGAAAGCAAAAGACCCTTGTGCTGCGTTATTCAAAACCCACTAAACAAGTCGTAACTATTGCAAAGGGTGATAAGGTAGAGGTTAAAGATGGCGATCAAGTCCGTGTTGGTGACATCTTACTCAAACACGTTTCCGAAAATATTCCTGCGCATGTTGATGGGAATGTTAAAATTGAAAATCGCCAGATCATGGTCTTTGGTACTGAAGAGAAAGTTGTGGAATATGCTCTTCCGATTGGCTTTGGTGTGAAGGTTGGAGTTGGAGATCTTGTAACTCAGGGTATGCAGCTTTCTGAAGGGAGTCTTGATCTTCATCAGCTTTACTTACTCCGAAGCAAACTTGACACACAGAAATATATTATTAAAGAGATCCAATACATTTATGCTTCTCAGGGACAAGATCTGAACGATAAGCATCTTGAGGCTATCGTGCGTCAGATGTTTTCGCGATATTACATTAAGGACGCACGTGATACCGATATGATTACCGGTGATATTGTTGCTTTGCATCAAATCATTCGCGCGAATCAGAAGGTTAAAACTTCAGGAGGAAAAGAAGCTCTTACCGAACCTCTGTTGCTGGGTATTACAAAGGTTTCGCTTTCAACAGATAGCTTCTTAGCCGCTGCTTCGTTTATTGAAACTGCTAAAGTTCTCATCGACGCCGCAATTTCCGGTAAAGTTGATGATTTGTCCGGGTTGAAAGAAAACGTTATTATCGGGAAACTTATTCCTGTCGGCACTGGCTTTGTGCCTCCTGTGAGTCAGGAAAAATAAAATTTATTTTTATTCGACGCATCGTATGCGCAATTTTACAAAAATTTTCGTTCCATCGATTCTTGTGAGTACCTTTGTTTTTGCTGGATGCAATCAGCAAACTACAGAGACAAACGCAGATGTCACTGTCGACGCCACATCCTCAACTTCTGTCGCTAACTCTTCTGCTGATAGCACTTCTACGCTCAATTCGGATAGTGCTCGCGAGACGAAGAACACTTCGCAAGGCACCATGAAAGAATTTAAGGTTGTTGCCAAGCGTTTTGTTTTTGAACCGGCAACACTGCGAGTCAAAAAAGGAGATACGGTGCGATTGCAGATTACGAGTATGGATACCGATCACGGTTTTGCCATCGCTGAGTTTGGAGTGAATGCAACAATTCCTGCTGGTAAAACTGTGACCGTAGAGTTTGTTGCCGATAGGCAGGGCACGTTTACGACACAATGTTCGGTATTTTGTGGCACTGGACACCCTGATATGCAAGGTACATTGATCGTCGAATAAATGGATCTCTTTATTGAGATAAGTCTCATTATAGTTCTTGCGGCGTTTATTGCTGGACTTGCGCATCTTCTGAAGCAGCCGCTTATTATTGGTTATATTTTAACCGGCCTTCTTGTTGGTCCGAAAGTATTGAATCTGCTCCGCGCTTCCGATGTGATTCATATTTTTTCACAGATTGGCATCGCTCTGCTTTTATTTATTGTTGGGCTTGGTCTGCGACCGAAAAATATTCGCCGACTCGGTAATGTTGCCGTGATTACTGGTGTCGGGCAAGTGCTCTTTACTTCACTGATCGGCTTTGCAATTGTACGCTTATTTGGTTTTAATGCTACGACGTCATTGTATATTGCGATTGCTTTGACATTCAGTAGTACGATTATTATTTTGAAGTTGCTTTCAGATAAGCGGCATCTCGGTACGCTCTACGGTCAAATTTCTATTGGCTTTCTTTTGGTTCAAGATATTATTGCGACCTTGATTCTGATTTTTGTTTCGTCGTTTTCTGAAGGCCAACGTTTTATGGAAGTAGCGTTGCTCCTTTTATTGAAGGGAGTTCTCCTTGGCAGTGTTTTATATTTTTGCACTCGGTATGTACTACCTCCTCTTTCTTTCTTTTTTGCGCGCAAGCAAGAATTTTTATTTTTGTTTTCCATTGCCTGGGGTCTTGGACTTGCAAGTCTTTTTCATCTCTTAGGATTTTCTATCGAGATCGGCGCGCTTGTTGCTGGCGTCGCTCTTTCTACTACGCCGTATCATCTGAATATTAGTTTTAAGATGCGTCCGGTTCGTGATTTTTTTGTCATACTCTTTTTTATTCTGCTTGGCTCGGAACTTGTTTTTGAGAGTCTGCTTGATATGCTTCTACCGGCTTTTATTCTTTCTGTTTTTGTCTTGATCGGAAATCCGCTGATTGTGATGACCCTCCTCGGTTTACTGGGTTATAGTAAACGTACGGGTTTTATGGCGGGCTTAACGGTTGCTCAGATTAGTGAATTCTCTTTGATTCTGATGGCTTTAGGGAGTGATCTGGGTCATATTTCTCAAGATGCTGTAGCGCTCGTGACGGTTGTAGGGCTTGTCACTATCGCTGGTTCAACGTATTTGATACTCTATGCTGAAAAAATATATCCGTATCTCGCACCCTATCTTTCTCTTTTTGAAAAAAAACATAGAAAAGCCGAACAACATGTTGCGCAGTATGATATGTTTCTGTTTGGTTATAATCGAGTCGGGTATGATTTTGTTCAAGTTTTTCGAGATTTAAAGAAAAAGTTTCTTGTTGTTGATTTTGATCCTGAAGCTGTACAGAGACTGTCTCACTCGAATATTCCTGTGAAATACGGTGATGTCGGTGATAGTGAATTTCTCGCAGAACTTGATTTGGAGCATGCTATATTAGTTGTTTCTACGATACCGGATTTCGAGACAAATGCCTTTCTTGTACAGCGCATTCGGAGTGTAAACTCGCGTGCGATTGTCATTGTGATTTCCCATAATATTTCTTGCGCGCAGCAATTATATGACTTCGGCGCTTCCTATGTGATGATGCCTCATTTTTTGGGTGCGCAGTATGCGGCAATGATGATTGAACGCTATGGTTTTGATGTACAGCGATTTCACAAAGAACGCACTGAACACCGTAGTTATCTTCGTCAAAGGCAGGTTTTGGGCCACGAACATCCCGTCGCTGAAAGTCTCCGTTAGTGCTATACTGGGATTATCGCCATAGGTGTTTTCGTCACGAAATTTTCAATTATTTCTGAGTATTTTCATGCCTCGTAGTCCCAAGAAAATTGCCAAGCGCGAAACTTCAGTTCTCGATACACTTTCCCCAAAACTTCACCCGCAAGCACAACGCGGAATTCTTGTCATTCTCCTTTTTGCATTTGGCGCCCTGGCGTTTTTAAGTTTTTTACATGTCGCTGGCCGTGTTGGTGAATGGTTCGCATGGGCACTGATGCTTTTTTTTGGTTGGGGGAGATTTTTGGTACCTGTTATTGTTTTTGCTCTCGGGTATGTACTTTTGTTTGCGCGTAAATACCAATGGCGATTTGTGGAATATGGCGGTTTTGTACTGTTGTTGTTGAGTATTTTTGGCATGCTTCATTTTCTTGTACCGGCTGACGCAATGGTTGATAGTATTCCAGTTGGTCAGGGAGGCGGTTACGTTGGTTTCGCTGTTGCTTGGGTTGTGTATTCACTGTTCGGAGTGTACGCAGGTTGGGTAGTATTTGCTACATTGTTTTTGATTGCTATTCTTTTAGTTTTTAATAACACGGCCATTCTTTGGTTGAATCGCATTGGCGGTTTCGCAGGTTTTCTTTCGCGTCTTAAAGATTGGTTTCGTAAAACTGAAGTACATCAAGAGGAATTAGCGTCTCCTCAGGAAGCTAGCACTGATACCTCTATTATGTCTGCATCGGTAAATCGCGCAAAACCAGAAGACGATCGTGAACCTTCACAGCTTGTATCGCGCGAGGACGTTGGAACTCAGGAGCATATTCCATTTTCTATTCGACATCCCAGACGGATTGAGATACCGCTTTCGTTGTTGCAAGATAAAGCCGGAAAAGCAACGGCGCGAGATATTGTTGTGAATCGGGATCGTATTCAGACGACGTTGAAGAATTTTGGTATTGAAGTAACGATGCATGATGTACACGTTGGGCCAACAGTTACGCAGTATGAATTGAAACCCGCTGATGGTGTGAAATTATCCCAAATTCTTACTTTAAAGCGCGATTTGGCATTGGCTTTAGCAGCTCATCCTATTCGCATTGAAGCGCCGATCCCTGGGAAAGCACTCGTGGGTATTGAAGTGCCAAATCAATCTGTGGCACTCGTGCGTTTGAAGGAATTGTTGCAGGCACAGGAATTTAAAAAACGTCGTTCACATTTGACGTTGGCTATCGGCAAGGACGTGGCTGGAACAGTGTTTCTTGCCGAACTTGGAAAAATGCCCCATATGCTTATCGCCGGGGCGACAGGTTCAGGGAAATCCGTTGCTATTAATAGTCTCATTCTGGGTTTGTTGTTTCAGAATAGCCCTACATCACTGCGATTGATATTGATTGATCCAAAACGGGTGGAACTCACGGTTTATAATGATATTCCGTATCTTCTGACTCCAGTTATTACGGACTATGAGAAAACAGTGAATGCCTTGAAGTGGGCCGTGGGGGAGATGGATCGACGCTATGAACTTCTTTCACAAGCTCAGAAACGTCATCTTGATAACTACAACGCGACTGCTCTTGAGAAATTACCGTACATCGTTATTGTCATTGATGAATTAGCTGATCTTATGGCAACCTCGGCTCGAGAAATTGAAGCTATTGTTGTGCGTCTGGCACAAATGGCGCGGGCGGTTGGTATCCATTTGATTCTTTCTACGCAGCGACCTTCAGTAGACGTGATTACCGGACTCATTAAAGCAAATATTACGACACGTCTTGCTTTTGCAGTCGCTTCGATTATTGATTCACGTACTATTCTGGATTTTCAAGGCGCTGAGTCTCTTTTAGGGAACGGAGATATGTTGTATATTTCTGCTGAGCTCTCAAAACCGAAACGACTTCAGGGTACTTTTGTGGATGATGCTGAGATTAATAATGTAGTAGCCTTTTTACGCAAGCAGCAGGAGCCGAATTATAATTCGGATATTGTGACGCGGCAATCGCGTGTTATGGTCCCCGGAGCTTTTCAGGATGCAGAGGACGAAGATGAGTTGTTGGATGCAGCGAAACGTGTCATTATAGAGTCAGGAAAAGCGTCGGCGTCACTTTTACAGAGGAGGCTCCGTGTGGGGTATGCGCGCGCTGCTCGTATTCTGGATATTCTCGAAGAACAAGGCATTATTGGGCCCGCAGATGGAGCAAAGCCTCGTGAAATTCTGATTACTTCCGAAGAAGGATTTGACACTGCGCCGGCTTTAACGGAAGAAAGCGAAATGACAGAGACGGAAGACGATGCGCCGCCGTCACTCCGTCGCAAATCTTTCTAATGTATATGTCGCCATTTACTTCCCGTAGGATTACGTATCAGACGCTTGGAGAACAGTTGCGAGCTTTGCGCACTTCTGAAGGTCTGTCGGTGTCTGATGTTTCCGCAGCTATTCGGGTTCGGCAGGAATATATCGCAGCGCTCGAAGCTGGACATTACACTGTATTGCCGAGCGGTATTTATATTCGCAATTTTCTTAAAGAGTACGCCACATTTTTAGGCGTCAGTTGGAAACGGGTTATTACTCTTTATGAAAAAGAAATGCGTGCATTCGCGCAGCACATCGAAAAGGGGAAGTATTTTGCAAAACAAGGGCCTTCGTTGCGCGCCGTTGTTGTTCCCAAATTGCTACGTATCGGACTTCTTTCTACGCTTATGTTTGTGGTGTTCCTGTACATCGGTTTTTCTGTGTATACGACTTTCGCGCCGCCTCGTTTGATTGTTTCTGAGCCATTTGATAATCTCATAGTGCAGGATCACGTCTTGCATGTTATCGGAAGCACTGATTCAGCATCGCAGGTTATGATTAATGGGCAGTCTGTGCCAGTGCAAGCAAGCGGGGGTTTTGAACAGAGAGTATCTTTGCATGATGGGCTGAATACTATTGTTATTACGGCGCAAAATAAACATAGTCGGACTCGGACCGTGTCTCGGCAAGTGGTTGTAGAACCTTCGTCTTAATTTCATTTATGTTTTTTTATGTCTCAAACAAAGCTTCTTTCGCAATCTGATACGTCCGTTAAAAATTCGCAGCGTGGTGCTGTCAAAATCAATATAGGGGAGAGTCGTTTGCGTGCGGCACAACAGGCTGTTGATCAAATAAGAGAACGTTTCGGTGATGGTTCTATTATGCGTCTTGGAGAAGCGAAGTCACTGCAAGTTGACGTAGTTCCGACCGGTTGTATTTCACTTGATCTTGCGTTGGGCGTCGGTGGATTTCCGCGCGGTCGAGTTATTGAGATTTTTGGACCCGAAGCTTCCGGCAAGACAACACTTGCGCAGCATGCGGTTGCTGCAGTGCAAAAGCGCGGCGGTGTGGCAGCTTATGTTGATGCTGAACATGCGCTGGATCCTGAATACGCTAAACACATTGGCATCAATATTAATGACATGTATATTTCTCAGCCAGATACTGGAGAACAGGCATTGGAAATTGTAGAGACCCTTGTGCGTTCCAATGGTGTTGATGTGATTGTTGTCGATTCAGTTGCTGCTCTTACTCCGCGTGCAGAGATTGAGGGAGAAATGGGGGATAGTCACATGGGTTTACAGGCGCGGCTTATGAGTCAGGCACTTCGCAAATTGACCGGGATCATTAGTAAGTCGCACACGATAGTAATTTTTATCAATCAGACACGTATGAAACTAGGAGTGTTTTTTGGTAATCCCGAGACAACGACCGGAGGTATGGCATTGAAGTTTTATTCCTCGGTCCGTATTGAGGTGCGTCGCGCCGCTCAGATTAAGCAAGGTGAGAAAATTATCGGCAATCGTATTAAGGCGAAGATTGTGAAGAATAAAGTCGCTGCGCCATTTCGTAGTACTGAATTTGATATTATGTATAATCAAGGTATTTCTTTAGCGGGTGACTTGTTGGATACCGGTGTGCAATTCGGCGTGATTACGAAGAGCGGTAATTCGTTTGCTTATAAAAATGCGAAACTTGGTATCGGTCGAGAAAACGCGAAAAAGACAATTGAGACGGATCGAAAACTTTCGAATGAACTACGACAGGAAATTATTGCCAAAGCGAAAGAATCCGCAGAATCGCAAGAGGCGCAAAAGTAAATCGAACAGCGGAGTAAGGGGTAATATATATTTTTTCAAATGCTGTGATATCCAAGCATGAATGTTTTGTATTTTTGAAAAAGTTTTTTGAGTGCACACTCTTCTCGCTCTCTGATGAAAGTTACTTATCACAACGCATTTGAAGAAAACATATATTACCCCTTACTCCGCTTTCATGTACATTAAAAATTTTTCGATAACTGAAGAAGCCGCATTCCCCTTTGTATGGAATTCGGCTTCTTAATGTGTGCGATGTGATGCTATAGTGTTTTATGCAGATCGCGGATTTGTTTTCCGTATTCGTTGACAAGCACGACCCTCTCCTTTCTTCGGTTTTTCCATCGTATTCTCTACTTTGAAAGTAGATGCGTTAGCATTTTAACAATCTTTCTGTTTTTGTCAAACACAAAACTCCTTTCACACTTCTATCGCTTGAATGTTCGTATATTTTCAAGCGGCACAGGAATGCAAGGAGTACATTTTGTTTTATTCTCCCGCCGTATTTATATGTTGAGTTTTTTTGCGAGGTCACTCACGAGTGGAATTTCCCAGTACTTTCCAGATATTGCTTGCGCAAATCCTACAATAATCACTACAAAGATGACGAGATTGAGAAGCCATCCTAGAAATGGAATAAACCAACAAATGACTGACGCGATAAAGAGTATGATGCCTTGTTTTGCGTGAAACTGTGCGAACGGGCTATCCTTTTTTAGGATGAGTATCACGATACTGATAAACCATAAATAACTCAGTGCTGCAAGTACTTTGTTTTCTTCAATATCTTTAGTGTCGCTTGTATTGATTTTTTTTTCTGCCATAGTATCACCTCCTTTCAGATTTTGAGTGATGTCTGTGATGTATGATGCTTTGTGTTGCGTTGAAAGTATCCGATCAATAGGATCGTCATTTGAGTGATGAGGAAACTGAGCAATACCCACAGTGCGGATTGTGTGATGATAGCGAACGCGCTCCAGATGGTTTTGTTTTGGATTATTTCTACAATAGCAATACTCGTACCGCTTGCGACGCCGCTCACGAGGTTGCTCATAATCATATGTTCTTTTGCGCGATATTGATGTTGATACAGCTGAGAGCTGATGAAGATTATGAGGACGATATTCGCTAGTATTATGAGATGGAGGGTGTATGTTTCTAAGTATGCCGCAATATTAAAAATCAAGAGTACGAGTGTCGGTTTACTCACCAGCATGAAGATTTTCTGCATATTCTCTTGTGTAATATTGTGTTTTGTTTGGTTTTTTTGTTCTGCTATTTCCATATTTTTCTTCTTGTAGCATATCTCAAACCGGCTTTCGAGGCAAAATTTTGGTGTACGTGTGATACGAGTTTTTCTACGATCCCGAGTATTTCTCTCTCTTTTTGTATCCTATGACGCAATGTGAGTTGCTGACGATTGTGCCGCGGTTATTTTTTTTGACCGCTTTTGGTATATTCCGCAATTACTGTTTTCATTGCCGCCACTTCGGCTTGTATGGTGCGGTTTAAGGAAAAAGCTGAGGCTACGGAATAAACGTACGGCATTTCGAGGCAGAAGGAGTATGGGATGCCTTCATGATGCATTCGCTCTTCGAATGACCCGTCTGGTTTTGGTTGTACAATGAGACCATTATGTGCTTGCATTGAAAAAATACGAGATTTTTTACAAATGGGGATGTATCGATTTATGCTCGTCAGTATTTTTCGTGGGAGCAGTATTGGTTGTTCATTGCGAATATATGCGTGCAGGTAAGCGCATGTGTTTACATCATCTCCATGGAGTGCCATGAAGCAGTGGACATTTTCTTTCTTCATAGTATTGTAAAGCGCTCTGTTTTCTTTTTTGAATGTGTGATTGCGAAAATGTCTATTGAGATTGATGTTTTGAAAATTACGTTCCCTGCAAGCATGAAATCCTGTAGGATTGGCTACTGGAAACAGTATAATTTTTGGTACGTTTTGTTTTTTAAAGTTGATGCTTTTGAGTAATTTTAACATCGCGAATGACCCAGATATTTCGTCGCCATGAATTCCTGCTGAAAAACATACAGTTTTGTGAGCGTTGCCTGGAATAGTGACTTTGAAGAGGGGGTATTCATTCCTTTTACCAACAAAACTAATAACCTCGAGACGAAAATGTCTCTGTGCACAAATGGATGTAAGTTTTTGGATGTAGGAGAAATACATAAAATACCTTCAGGTTCAGGCGTTTCTTGATCACAGATATTTTGGCTTATATCGGCCATATTTTTATGATTATACCTCATTTTGCAACGCGCACTTATGTCTTATCCTTGTTGTTATGTTCTGATACTATAATTTTAAGATAACCAAAATTTATTTTTGTGTAAAGTTTTACTTTTAGGGGTCTGTCGCCGAATACGCTTTCGTCTGTGAAATCGTAGAATTTCGTGACAGAACCGCTGAATAAATTTTGAGGTTTATATGGAATATAAGCTGAAAAATTTTGAAGCGATTCTGGCCGAAATGCTACGATTGCAACAGAAATGGTATTCGGCGACAGACCCTTTATACAAACACAACCCCCGAAATAGTGGGGATTGTGTGATTACAATCTCAGAGCCCTGTGTTTTGGTTTTTAAGAGATTTTTACATCATCGGCATACCGCCTTCACCGCCCATCGCCGGTTCTTTCTTTTGTTCTTTTTCAGGAATGTCAGTGACGACTGCTTCTGTTGTTAAGAAGAGAGAGCTCACTGATACAGCATTTTGCAGAGCGAAGCGTGTGACTTTCATCGGATCAACAATACCAGCTTCGACCAAATCTTCATATCTATCTTCACGAGCATTGTATCCTTTATTATTGCTTAATTTCTTTACCTGGTCGACGACTACCGAACCTTCTTTGCCGGCATTATAGGCGATTTGTCTTAACGGTTCTTCTAAAGCGCGCTTGATAATATTTGTACCAATATGTTCTTCTGTTTCTTCGAGTTGTTGTGTGAGTTTTTCAACAGCAGAGATGCTTCGTATAAGCGCAACACCACCGCCGACGACAATACCTTCTTCTACAGCTGCCTTTGTTGCAGCGAGCGCATCTTCGATACGGTCTTTCTTTTCTTGCATTTCTGTTTCAGTTGCCGCACCAACTTTTATAACTGCCACGCCACCCGAAAGTTTCGCAAGTCTTTCTCTGAGTTTTTCTCGGTCAAAATCAGAATCAGCTTCTTCGATTTGTTTTTTGATGAGTTCAATGCGTTCTTTGATCTTTTTCGCTTCGCCTTTACCTTCAACGATCGTAGTATCGTCTTTCGTACTCACGACTTTGCGGGCTTGGCCAAGATGTTCGATCTCCGTGTGTTCTAATTTCAAACCAACTTCTTCTGCGATTACTGTTCCGCCGGTGAGTACCGCGATATCTTGCAGCATTTCTTTTCTTCGATCGCCGAAACCAGGAGCCTTGATACCAAGAGTATTGAAAGTACCGCGCAGTTTATTGACGACAAGAGTCGCGAGCGCTTCACCTTCGATGTCTTCTGCAATAATGACAAGATTCTTTTTGCCGAGCTGTGAGAGTTTTTCAAGTAATGGGAGGATATCAGTGATCGCGCCAATTTTTCGGTCGGTTATTAAAATAAATGGATTTTCAAAAACAGATTCCATGCGTTTCGTGTCCGTAATCATGTATGGGGATACATAGCCCTTATCGAATTGCATACCTTCGACGATTTCTTTTTCGATTCCAAAACTTTGAGATTCTTCTACGGTAATGACGCCATCTTTACCGACTTTTTGCATAGCTTCTGCAATGACACGCCCGATTGCTGGGTCGTTAGCGGAAATTGAAGCTACTTGCGCAACTTCTTCTTCGCTGTTTGGATTGATAGATTTTTTTTGTGTATTGAGGACTTCGATCACTTTTTCCACTGCCTTTTCCATGCCGCGTTTGATAGCCATGGGATTAGCACCTGCAGTGACGTTTTTTAATCCTTCATTGATCATGGATTGCGCTAAGACGGTTGCTGTTGTTGTGCCATCGCCAGCAACATCAGAAGTTTTGCTCGCAACTTCTTTGACGAGTTCTGCTCCGATGTTTTCGAATTTATCTTCAAGTTCAATCTCTTTGGCGACTGTGACCCCATCTTTGGTAATTGTCGGTGCTCCGAAACCTTTATCGAGCACAACATTGCGGCCTTTCGGACCGAGCGTGACCTTGACCGCATTGGCGAGTTTATTCACACCTGTTCGCATTCGGTCTCGTGCTTCCGTATTAAAGATTATTTGCTTTGGCATAACATGAGATTTAATAATTGTAATGAGAAAAATGTATGAGAGTTCGGTAGTTTTATTCTCCTACCTTCTGCTTTGTGATATTTATGCTTCGATGATCGCGAGAATGTCCGATTCGTTCGCAATCATGTATTCTTCATCGTTGATTTTGACTTCGGTTGGACCGTATTTTGCAAAAATTACTTTTTGACCTTTTTTGACCTCCATTTGCGCACGTTGCCCGTTCTCTAAAAGTTTTCCTGGGCCGACGGCAATGACTTCAGCCTCTTCCGGTTTTTTTTCGACCGTGTCGGGAAGGAAAATGCCTGACTTGGTCATTTCTTCTTTTTTTATTGGTTTGAGGATCACACGATCACCTAATGGTTGCAGTTGCATAGGTTTAGATGTGTTAATGATTGAAAATAGCTAGATGTAGCGAAGTATATAAAACCTACATTCGTATAGAGGTGGTTAGCACTCAAAAGTTTGGAGTGCTAACTTTTCCTATCTTATCGGTAAAGTTTTTTTTCGTCAAGAGCTTCTTATTGTAACATGACATATGCAACTCATATGAGAAAAAATGAGTATGCGTATACAATCAAAGGAAATCATCCGTTCTTTTAAAAAGACGGGCTCCGCCGCAACAGCGGCACAGGAGGCTCAGCATCCATACAACTACTTGTATATCGTTGGCTTACAAGAGCCCGGAGCGGTTGGAGTAACTATCTCCGCATGAAGCCCTGAGGCTATGAGTGCAAAATGTGTTTTCCTAAAATAAAGTTAAAATGTCATAGTTTTATGGAAATGAAAAATGCCTTGCGGGTTCAGAAATGAATTTTCTGAATGCAAGGCTTTTTGAGGAAGGGGCTTGTGGTGGGATTTGATGAGTTGGGTAGGGGGCTATGAGATTGGTCCTTTGAGAAGACCGAGGCTTAAGCCTGCGAGAACACAGCGTGCGAACATGCCATTGGTGTTTTTCAGCACGTGTCCCTCCGGACCCCAGAGGTCGGAGGCGGGAATGATCACTGGATAGGATTTCATTTCCCTGATGTCTGGATTGACCACTTGGCCTACCTTGATCTTTGCAGCTGCCGGTTCTTTGATGAGGGCGAGGTAGAGCGTCGGCATGTTGTTTGTGAGGCCAGGATCCACGTGGATTGGACCGATATCAATTACTTCCTCGACATCCTCGGGACCGAGTCCGATCTCCTCGCTTGTCTCGCGCAGGAAGCCAGAGATTTTTTTGCTGAAGTCCTGGGGGCTGAAAAAGAATCCGCCTGGCAGATCGTACAGTGATTGTCCAGCGGCAAACGAGTTGGCCACTGAGAGTATGAGGTGTGTTGTTTCTCCCTCGCTGCGTACCAGAACGAGTCCTTTGCTGCCTGAGTATGGACCTTGCCGCCAGCTGAAGAACTGGTAGCGAAACCGGAAGTCATCATCCAGTCGCTTCACGCCAAACTGGACGAAGATGCCATAGACGCGTTCTGCCGGAATGCCAAGATAGGTCATTTCCTCGATTGAAACGCCGCCGATGATTGTCGGGCGATGTGCCAAATGTTGCAAAAATCCTATGCAGTCATTAGCATCGCGCAGTTCGAAGAGTCCCAGCAGCTGAGCTTGGATCACCGGTGAACTCTTCTTAAACCAGTCCTTTTCCAGGATGGTTTTTCGGGTTTCCAGTCGGATGATTTCCGCATCTTTTGACCCTTGTGTTGGAGGAAGGTACTGTGCACGTATGATTTGCGCGGTTTCCTCACATGCTTGTTTCAGTTGTGTAATGTTCATTGAAAACCTCCGTGATGTTGATGTGTCCCGACGGTTTGTCGGGGCGGTTTCTGTTTCAAGCGCCTATACTTTATAAGCAAAGTTTTTTTTCGTCAAGAGCTGGAGTACCTCATGAATCTCCTACGATTTTTTGCTCATTTTTAACTATAGAAAAAGAGGAGGAAGACTTCTCCTTTCTCAGCACACTGTGCAGTGTCAGTGCTTCGAAAGCGAGAGTCATTCCCCTCTTTTTCTATAGTTAAAACTCATGTTTCACAGACGAAAGCGTATTCGGCGCCAGACCCTTGTTGTAGTGATGTTCAGTAGAGAGGCGACTGTTTCTATGTTTTGTTACTTTTATTTTTTTTACTCTTCTCCTGTAACTGTGGCTTCATCCGTCCTTCTTTTTCTAAACGATCGACCGCTGCTCTCCACTGTGCCGATGCTTGATCTATGTCATCACTTGGCGATATTAATGGTTTATTTTCTGTTTCTTTTTCGTAAGCTTCGAGTTCCTTTTTAACAATTTCAAATTCTGGATCGTATTTTTTTTCACGACTTTCTTGTGTGATTTTCCCTTCTCTTTCTAAACGATTCACCGTTTCTCTCCAACGAGCTGACTCCGCGTTTATTTCTTCCATACTCACAGGTTCTCGTTTTGTTTTACGTCCTTTTTCTTCTTGCTTCATCTCTTCCAGAATTTCTTGTCGCACTTTTTCAATTTCGGATTGCCTGTGCACTTCTTCTTGCATTTTTTCTTGCTGCAATTTTATATTTTTCGCTCGTGTTTTTGTTTCCCATCCCTTCATTTGACTTCGCATTTTTGAGAGTATCGTTGTATCAGCTTCGCTTTCGGGAGCGAGATTTTCTTCGTCGAGCGGCGGAATGTCTGTTTCAACTGATTCGGTTTCGGGAATTTGACGTTTTGGTTTTTCTGGCATACATTTTGAATTACTGGTAATCTCCCTTCAGATTATCACATTTTGTTGAGTATCACCAAGGAGGTGTCGAAATGTCTGAATTTTTTGAGCTTCACCAAGAAGCTTATAGACGCGGGAGAAAATACTATCTTCAGGGTAATCTCGGTCAAGCTCGAGTGTTCTTTGTGAAAGCTATCGAGATATTTCCGCAAGGACTCGAGGCGTGGTACGGACTTGCGTTGTGTTATGAATGCGACGTGAGTTTACCGGACGCGCGTCTGCAATGGGCGCGTGTGATTTATAACAATCTTGCGGGGTTTCAACACGAAGGGGGTAAGCAAGGTCTCGTTCGACTACAATCTAAAGAGGGGCTATGATGTGATAACATCGAGGTCCCTCGTACTGTTTTGTTCGAATGACTGCATATAATTTTTCGTTGCGAAATTTTAAATCGGCGACAGTCCCAATTAAGGAGAAATAATATGAGGGAATACATCTATCATTTATTCGAAGTCAAGTTTATTATGCGCGTGATGGATATATTTCCATTCTTTGAACCACAGGCCGATGATCAACCAAAAAATGAGTATGCCGCTCGTAAGCGTCCAGAAATAGTGATCGAAGGATCCTAAGAATATCACGAGCGCAGCGTTGAGAGTCATCGGTAAAAATAACATACTTCGTTTCGCATGTTCTGCGTATTCTCTATACGGAGCGTGATGAGAGGTATATTGTGCGAGACTGATTCCAATCGTGATCAAAAGTATTATGTATGCTAGTAGACCGAAAATGCCAATTTCAATCAGGATTATAAGTGGTACGTAATGCACCGGTTGATACCACCAGCCGGGTTGAGTATCGTCGATTTTTTTGTATACCGCATAGGTGTACGTTCCAAGACCAACTCCGAAAATCCATTGGTCGTCGTGGAGGAGTTGCAATGCTTGTGTGGTATAGAGTTTTCGAGTTTCTTGTGATTGTTGTTCGAGTCGCGCGTTACTTGCGAGGCGTGAAAATACTATTTCTGAGCTGCTTGCGATGAGAGTGAGGAATAGAAAAAGTATAATGCCAATCCATTTCCATTGCCTCGCGCGATAGTGTGTATGACTTGTTGCGATTCCTGCTATGAGGAGTCCAAAGAGCAGAGCAAGCCAAGCGCTTCGTGAGAATGTCAAAAAAATTCCGAGAGTGATTATGAGACTGCCAACTGTAACTATGAATCTTTTTTTGATACTACCGCTTGTCATGACGAGTGCGCTTCCGGCAAAGAGCGTGATGAGCAGCCAGCCGGCGAGCATATTAGGATGTGGAAAAGAACCGTAACTTCGCAGGAGTCGGTATTGGCTTGTTTCGATGACACTGACGCCATGCGTGAGCGGCGATTGCGCGGCAAGACCGAGCCATTTTGTTTCTGGAACTTCTTGCATGGCAAATTGTATGTAAGCAAAGATGCTTTGGAATACGCCGGCAGCAAGGAGCGCCCAGAGAATTTTTTTGGTATGGATGTGTGACTGCTGCAGAATACCAACGAGTATCAGCCCTTCCATCAATCGTAGCCAGGCATATCCGCTGAGTTTGGAATCAAGACTCCATGTCAATGAAAAGAAGCCAATCACTGCCAAAAGCATGAATACAATAATGAGCGCGCTGTGAGGAGCATGCGGAATGGATCGGTCGTTGGTTGTTTTTTTATATTGAGCGTGACTTATGAGCCATGTCGTGAGGATGAGAAAAAAAAGAATATCAATGGCATAGAGGCTGAAGCTGCCGTATTCCCATAGTTCATTATTCAATGTGCCTTGTGTGAGCATCCATCGCGTTTGCAAAGGCAGCAGAAATACAAAAACATATACGAGCATTGAAAGAAATGTAGATAAGCGATGTCGCATTCTCTAATGCGTTACGAGATTTTTTTCTTTCTATACAGGATGTGCTTTGGCTGGAGCATGATCGGATTTCGTTACCCACAATCTCATATACTTTTGCATGCCGGATTGTCGCATGATTGTCCGTTTTTGATAGTCCTCAATTTTCTTTTGCCAGATTTGTTGGATAGCGAGACGCTGATCATGTGCATGGAGTTTGATCAGGGTATCGTTTATTACAACACGTGTATCCGGTGCATCCGCAAGTTTTTTGAGAATCCCAGGCAATATCCATTGTTGAATTTTTCTGAGGGAGGGTTCATGACTCAAGAGCTTTGTGAGTGAATGTATGAATGGAAGTCGCAACGCTTTGAGGAGACGCGATGACACGGTGATGATCGGTTCGAAATTTGGCAGGTAGTCTGTAATCCATTGATTGGCATCTATAAAAGTTTCGTATTGTTGATTTTGGTTGTGGATCGGCAACATGGTAGCGACCCAGTAGATAAAGTTGATGTCTGGCGAGGTAATACGTTCGTTCGTGAGATTGAAGTGTTCTGGCGTCGTGTAAAAACAAAGACAGATTTTGTCTTTTTTTTCAACATGATGCTGTGAAATTTTTGGACGGAGTTTGAGTAGTTTTGCTGGAAGTGTTGCGAAGAATCGTGTGGACCACAACTTGCCGGAGCTTGTGAGAATCGCAATATCAAGATCGCTGTCTTCGTGAGCATTGTGGATCGCAACTGAATTCGTTATTAATATTGCTTCAACATATGGAAGACTTGCAAGAAAGCGCAGGTATCTTTGCCTTTTACGTAATTTTTTTTCTGTGATCACGTGACGTCGCAGTCGTGTGTGTACGATTTTCGAGCGACCCTTCAGGTGATACATTCCAAACGTATTTTCAATTTCTGGATGTTGTTCGAGTCCTGCAAATACCTCTGGAATACTTGCTTTGTTTTGCCAGAGCCATTGATGTGTTTCAAGGAGGGTTAATGGATACTCAGAGAGATCAAAATAATTGAGCGTTGCGTAGAGAGCTTCTTCAAGTTGTGTCTTTGTTTGCGGCATAAGATTTTTTTTCTTATGCTCAGTATAGCATACATTTGATTCATTTTTTTATTTATTTGGCAATATTCGTACGGTCTTCTTTGATTGAATACTTTTTTTCAAGAATTGGCCGGTGTAGCTTTTTTTGATGCGTGCGATATCTCTGGGTGTGCCTTCGGCTACGATGTATCCGCCACGATCGCCGCCTTCAGGACCGAGGTCGATAACCCAATCGGTTGATCTAATCACATCCAAATTGTGTTCGATGATGAGCACGGTATTTCCTTTATTGACGAGTTGATGTAAGACCGATAGGAGGCGTTTGACGTCTTCAAAGTGGAGTCCAGTCGTGGGTTCGTCCAGAATGTAGAGCGTTTTTCCTGTGGATCTGCGGGAGAGCTCGGTTGCGAGTTTGACGCGCTGTGCTTCGCCGCCCGACAGTGTCGTCGCGTTTTGTCCTAATTGGAGGTATCCAAGTCCTACATCAAACAGCGTTTTGAGTTTTTGATAGATCAGAGGGATGTTACTAAAAAATTGCATCGCTTCTTCCACCGTCATTGTGAGGATGTCGGCGATATTTTGATTCTTGTAGTGGATTTCGAGCACCTGTTCATTGAAGCGCTTGCCGTGACATTCATCGCATTCGACATACACATCTGGAAGAAAATGCATTTCGATTCTCGTGACGCCGTCGCCCTGGCAGGCTTCGCAGCGACCGCCGCGGACGTTAAAACTAAAACGTCCCGCTTTATAGCCTCGCATTTTCGCTTCCGGAAGCTCGGTAAACAGATCGCGAATAGGAGTAAAGACGCCGGTGTATGTTGCTGCGTTGGAACGCGGCGTGCGACCAATGGGTGATTGATCAATGTTGATGACTTTATCGATGTGTTCAATGCCTTTAATAGTTTTGTGTTTGCCCGGCAGATCTTTCGCGTTGTAAAAATAACGGTTCAGAGCTTTCGCGAGGATTTCCGTCATCAACGTGGATTTTCCTGAACCCGAAACACCCGTGATGCACACGAATTTTCCGAGCGGAATCCGCACCGTGATATTTTTCAAATTAAATTCTTCCGCGTTTTCGATCACGAGCATTTTGTTGTTACCTTTTCGATAGCGCGTCGGCGCTTCAATAGCAATTTTTCCTGCGAGATATTTTCCGGTAAGCGATTTTTTATTTTTCGCAACTTCACGCGGTGTGCCTTGCGCAACGATTGCGCCGCCATGTTTTCCAGCACCCGGACCGATGTCAATAATATGATTCGCTGCCCACATCGTTTCTTCATCGTGTTCCACAACGATGACGGTGTTTCCAAGATCGCGTAGGGTTTTAAGTGTGTTGATGAGCTTAGCGTTATCGCGTTGATGGAGCCCAATACTGGGTTCGTCCAGAATGTAAATAACGCCTACGAGGGATGAACCGATCTGTGTCGCAAGTCGAATTCTCTGTGATTCGCCGCCAGAGAGTGTTGCTGCTCCACGGTCGAGTGTTAGATAATCTAAACCTACGTTGTGGAGAAATCCAAGACGCGCTTTGATTTCTTTCAGGACTTGCGCAGCAATTATTTTTTGTCTCTCGGTAAGCGTTTTTGGTAATTGCTCGAAAAATCGTTGTGCTTGTTCGATGCTCATGCTATTCACATCCGCAATAGACTTGCTGTGAATGAGTACGCTTGATGCCGTAGTATTGAGGCGTGTCCCTTTACATTGCTCGCATCGATACGAACGCATGTAGCTTTCGATTTCGGATCGGATATATTCTGATTCCGTTTCTTTGTAGCGGCGTTCTAAATTGGGGATGACACCTTCGTATGCGGTGACGTATTCTTTAATTTTGCTTGTGCCAAATTCGTTATTGACATTATACAGCGTTTCGCCGGTGCCGTAGAGAACGAGTTCGATGTGATTTTTTGTAAGATCTTTGATAGCAGTGCGGATCGAGAATTCATTTTTTTTTGCAACAGCATCCACGATGCGGAGCATCCATGTTTGATTGGCTGCCGTGCGTGACCAAGGTCGAATCGCGCCCTCTGCAATGCTCAAATTTTTATTCGGAATAATGAGCTCTGGATCGACTTCGAGTCTGGTTCCAAGGCCCGTACATTCTGGGCATGCGCCGTGTGGACTATTAAATGAAAAGCTTCGCGGTTCTATTTCCGGCAAGTTGAGTCCACATCGTGTGCATGCAAAATGTTGACTGAACAGTTTGTCTTTTTCATGGGTGGCGTCGTGGACGATCGCAAGCCCATTGCCAAGTTCCAGTACGGTTTCAAGCGAATCGCGGAGTCTGCCGCGTTTTCCACGCAATTCCGGCGACATTGTGAGGCGATCGACGACAACGTCGATGTTATGCTTTTTTTGTTTTTCAAGATCAAGATCGAGCGCTTCTTCGATACTCATGAGTATGTTATCGACACGAACGCGTGTGAATCCGCTTTTTCGCGCTTCTTCAAAGATGTGTTTATGTTCACCTTTTTTATCGTGGACAATCGGGGCTATCAGCATGATTTTCGTTTCAATAGCGAGCTTGCCGATTGTTTCGATGATTTGTTCGATGGTTTGTTTGAGAACCGGAATGTGACAGTTCGGACAATGCGGTGTGCCGATGCGCGCAAACAATAAACGCAGATAGTCGTGGATTTCTGTGACAGTGCCTACAGTTGAGCGTGGATTATGCGACGTGCTTTTTTGGTCGATGGAAATTGCCGGAGAAAGGCCTTCGATGCTATCAACATCGGGTTTATCCATGAGGCCAAGAAACTGTCGTGCGTATGCGGATAGGCTTTCCACGTAACGACGTTGACCCTCAGCGTAAATTGTGTCGAATGCCAACGAAGATTTTCCTGAACCTGAAAGGCCCGTCATGACGACGAGCTTGTTTCTTGGGATAGTGACATCTATGTTTTTAAGATTGTGGACGCGCGCGCCTTTGATGACAATATTTTCGGTTGAGTGCATACAACAATGAATCGCGTAGTTTTGGAAGAATCCAGCTTATTATATTCGCAAACGCGCTTTGGGTCAACGTTCATAAAAAGCATTGTGACTCCGGAAGCGATAGTACGCTCGGAGTCACGTTGTGGAAAGGAGCTGTGTTTTTGGGTATGTCTCGAAACTTCTTGATTTTGTGATGGGTGTTTGTGAAGAAGCGGTCGTGACACAGTATTATTTCGTTTGACTGTTTGATGCAAGTATTATGTCGATATCTTCTGGAAACCCTTTGGCGAAAGAAAGTTCTACTGTGATGACGTCGTCGGATTTTTCATTTCCTGGCACTGCTTTTCCTTCCAGGAAATACCACTTTGAGTCTGGTTCTCCATCCTCTGTTGCATGTTTAACGATGTGTGCGTCTCTTTCGAGCAGCATCGCTGTTTGTTTCAAGAACTGAATCAGATCTTTCCTATTCGTATTCGCCAACCCACTTTCAAAGCGCAATGTTGTTATGATTCGCGACTTCAGCATTTTGATACTCCTTATCATGAACATTCCCCCACTATATACTAGAGTGTTTTACGTTTGTGGTATCGTAGAGAATACATCGTAGTGTGTCAAATTTTGTGTCTCTTGCATAGCCGATGTTATAGTTTCAAGGAGTAGTCCACAATTGGTTTTGTTTCGGTTGTTTGATGTTTTTACCCTCTATCATTTTTTATATGTTTTCGTGGATTCAAAAGAATCAACTGACGCGTGGAGCGGCGATACTTTTTGTGACTGCTTTTGCAAGTTATTTTCTTGGGCTCGTGCGCGATCGGCTCCTTGCACATACGTTTGGTGCAGGCGTGGAGCTTGATGTGTATAACGCAGCGTTTTTAGTGCCGGATCTTTTGTTGAATATTTTTGTTGCAGGTGCTTTGCAGGCAGCGTTTCTTCCTATTTTAGGGCAAGTTTTTGTGCAGCGCGGGAAAGAAACCGCTGATCGACTCGCGAGTACTATTTTGAATACCGCGCTTTTCACGATGTTGATATTGGGAGTCGTGAGTTTTATGTTGATACCGAAATTTTCTTTCGTACTTGCGCCTGGGTTTACAGCCGAGCAAAAGACGCTTCTTGTGACTCTCACGCGCCTTTTGCTTCTTTCACCTTTGATTTTCGCTGCGAGTAATACTTTCGGTGCCATGCTCGTGAGTCGTAAACGATATCTCGCGTACGGACTTTCGCCGGTGTTGTATAATTTTGGCATTATTCTTGGTGTGGCGGTGTTTGCGCGTTGGTTAGGAATTTTTGGTGTAGTAGTTGGAACGCTTCTTGGTGCTGTGTTGCATCTTACGATTCGGTTGCTTGATGTGCGTTCGTTATCTTTTCAGTATCGTAAGTTTTTGCACTGGCAAGACCCTGCGTTTCGAAAAATTATTGAACTTATGATTCCTAAAATGATTGGTCATCCTGCTGAACAGCTTACGTTTTTCGCCTTTACGACGGTCGCTTCGACACTTGCAGTGGGGAGTATCACGATGATGAATTTTGCGCGCAATTTTATGAGTGTTCCCGTGAGTTTGTTTGGTATTGCGTTTGCAACGGCTACGTTTCCTCTGTTAGCAGAAGCGCGTGCTTCTTTACAACGAGAGCAATTCTGGCAGTATGTGCGCGACGGTGCCCGAAAGATTTTGTATTTCACGATACCTTCTGCGGTTGTATTTGCATTATTCAGTAGTGTGATTGTTCGTAGTTTTCTTGGCAGCGGGAAGTTTGATGCATCGGCGGTCACGGGCACGGCAATGCTCTTGAGTATTTTTGCTTTGAGCGTTCCTCTTGAGAGTATTGCGCATTTGCTCGCGCGTAGTTTTTACGCACTGCAGAATACTTGGTTTCCGGTACTTTGTTCTCTTATCGGATTTGGTGTTGCGAGCGGTGTTGCGGCGATATTAGCAAAGCAGTTGGGCCTTTCATCGCTTGGCTGGGGATTTTTTGTCGGGAGTATATCGAAAGTGTTGTTATTGATTTTTGTCCTGCGGTATCGATTTCACCGAGCGTTTGCCGTCGCGACGGCTGTGGACAAAAATGGTATTGACACACTACCATGAGATGCTACGATGAAATCACAAAGACGATGGTCGTCTTCGTAAAGAATTCTTATGATGAGGATTCTTTCTCTGACGCTCTTTTCATTTCCCAAACCCTGATACGCTTCATCACCCATTGAAGCGTATCGCAAAAGGAGTAAACCATGAAAAAACATGGGATGATTTCAGTGGGAATGATAACGTTCCTGCTGCTCTGCGGAGCTGCTCTCCTTCCCCTCAAAAAGGCTCATCTCGAATCCTGTGAAAGACGGGATGGGCTGTGTTTCAACCTCGAGGAGATCGTGCAGAACGGCGATCTAAGGACTGTTGCGAAGCGTGCTGATTTCGATGCTCTTGTGACACTCAAACCGCACGGAGAGCTCTTCGGCTTCGAACGCGATGGGATTCTCTCTCTGTATTCTCTTCTTGCCGATTTGCGTGAAGGTGATCGTGTAAGAGGAGTCCGGTACTACGCGGACGAGACATACTTTGAGTTTCTTTTCACGATTGGGGGAGAACTTCTCGCGGCAAACGAGATACTTTATCCATGGATTCTCAAAGAGAAGGTGAAAAAACTCGATGATGAGGCTGCGGAGAATCCACCAACGGATTCGGGGGATGAAGCGCAGGGCATGAGCGCGGCTGCCAGTTGTACCGCCACTTTCAAATTCCCGTATCAGGATGAAAATCCGAATGTCCTGACATCCTATGTCTGGCACCTCGAAACCGTGAAGTATGCTGGTGACTTCAACTGGGGCGCAGGAAACGCTGACTGCTGGCTTTCTGTTCTAAACTCTGCTCGTGGTATCGTGTGGAGTGCGGGCTGGCTTGGTAACTATGGCTGGCAGGTGCAGATGGGGCATGTCTCTCCCTACTGGACCCGGGTGGCTCATGGTATGACTGATCCCAATAACTTCATCAGTCCGGGAAACGATCTTCTCCAGGGAACCTTCCTCATGAACCGAGGTTCCACGGGAAAGTCTTCCGGCTGCCACACCCACCTTGAGTTCTGGAGGGGTAACACATCTACATCTTTCAACGGCTTTTCCTGCTACCCACAGGTTGCGCAGGGAGGAACCTATCGTTCGTATCAGACGTATGTCCGGCCTCCAAAGGGTAATCCATAACCCTTTATTTGCACATTGTCTCTTTCTGAAAAAACAGGGGAAGTGTCTTACGACGCTTCTCCTTCCTTTCTTTTCATAAAAAATGTTACCATGAATAGGTCCGTTACTCTTGAAGAACCAACAATACAATAATTTATTTCATCTCCAAGCAGCAAGTCGCGGCGAATAATTAAAACCTGATGAATAAAATATTTTCTCTTTTCCTCATCGCTACAACGCTCATTCTTGGTGGGTGCGCTCTTTCTTCCAAGAATCAGGAAAATAATTCCAATGCATCCACCAACGCGTCCGCAAAAAATACCTCTTCAGTGAATGCCCAGACTTCAAACAGTTTTGTTTCGAATACGAAAGCAACAACGTCCAATGACGAAACCGACGCTGCCGTTGTCGAACTTGGCCACGGATATGCCATTTCCCTGCCATCGGGATGGAAAGTGACTGATCGAGAAGAGAGACAGGAGAGTGCCTTTGTCCCGTCTGCAGGTCCGGAAATAACGACCACAATTCATCAAATTTCACGTGAAGATCTTTTCGATCCCGCGGTCGTGTTTGAAACCTTCCCGGTTAATGCTTCTCTCAGTGCTCAAGAGGTGGCCCAGCTCGCAGACATCACCTGCAAGAAGCCGGGCGCTTCTGAGGAGGTGAAGATTGCTTCTCTTCCTGGATATGTCGTAACCAGATCTTCCGATTTTTGCGAGGATGGGACAGGAATTACTTTTCAAAAATACTACTTTCTGAAAAAGCAGGGAAGTCCCCAGACCCTCATGGCGATATTTTATGCCGAATCCGAAGCAGAATACAATCAGCTGAAGAATGACTTTGATGCCATCCTTCAGTCTGTGAGTTTAGCTGAGTAATATTCTCGACAGCATCTTTTGTGTCTGGCAAAGTAGAGCCCTCGCGTCTCGAGGCTTTGGTCGGGATCCCCCGATGTACGTCGGGCGGTTCTTCGTAACGAGTATTTTTTGCGGACATTTAATTTGGTTCAATAATAATCATCAATTTTTCTCCACTTTCCACGTTTCCATTATTCCAATCGTGGATCGCGTTCATGAGTGTTGATGCCTTATACACATAACCTTCACCGCGTTTGGTGCCTGGATCATTGGTAATAAAATTGTCATCTTTAGTGTAGCCGCGAATAACGAGCATGTGATACAGTGGACCTTCGCCGGTAAAGTAAGGGTTACCAAGCATACGCCCAGCAGCTGGAATCATCACGGGAAAACCTTGCGTGAGCGCTGCTTTGATAGTTTCTATTTTTGCTGGTTCCACACGTACGTTCGTGTATCCCCATAGGTCTTGTATGAATCGAGCGGTTTCTTGAGCGGTTGTGTCTTTATAAAATCCATAATACTGTTCTTGAAAATCTACAAGATCGAGAATTTTTTTGTCAGCGCGCGCTGGATCAAGCGTGAGATTTGTATAGAAAGCGTGGACCATGAGCGCTGCCGCTTCCTCACATGCTTCTTGGTAGGGGAGCGCCCAATTCGCGTACGGCGCTTGTGACGTGAATGGCACCGCGAGATTGATGGATTCCGGAATAATAGCGTTGGGTTTTTTGATTTCGGTCGTGTCCTGAGTAGTTTGCTCTTGCGGCATCGCTGATTCATTTGCAAATTCGAGAGTGTTCAGCTGTTCGGTCTCGAGATTTTTTTGCGTTGTTTCTGCCGGTGCATTGGATGTTGCGTTTGTTACTTCGTCGACGTTTTGTACTTCTCCATCATTTATATTTTGCAGCTGTTGTACCTCTGCATAACTTTGTGCTTGAGGTAGACTTGATTGAATGCTTGCTCGTTGCCAACTTTCATATGTTTCTCGAAGGCGCGCACGCAATAAAAATCCAATACCTACGACTAGGATGAGGATGAAGAGTATTTCAAATTTTTTGTACATGTTTGGACTGCAATGATTCCGCTCTGCGGAGGTTGTGTGTAACTTTTCTAACACGACCTTTTAAGGGTCTGTCGCCGAATACCATTTCTGCTGCAATCGTAGAATTTCGGTCAGCATCGTTTCAAAATTTTTCGGCTTATATTCCATATAAACCTCAAAATTTATTCAGCGATTCTGTCACGAAATTCTACGATTTCGTGACGAAAGCGTATTCGGCGACAGACCCTTTAAACAGGAAGACAGCCGAACTATGACTGGCTGTCTTGGGGAACAATGAATGTACTGGTTGTATTTCGCTGTTAGTTTTATTTTAGCGCCGAAGTTTTCTGGTTTCAAGCTTCGTTGGTCTACCGATCAGGGAGCGATGATTGAAAGAGTGCTGTTGAAGTCGCAAGCCACTATTTCTTTTCCATTTGAATCCTCCTTGATTCAGTTTGGTTGTTGGTTGCAAAAATCGCAATAGAACTACGAAAGACATATAAGCACGAGCATGATTGACAGTCAAGATTTTGTGTTTGCGATGTTTTTATGCTGTAATTATTCTATGTTTTGTTTTCAATCTTTACATTATTTCGCAAATTATCTGAAGCGTGCATTTTATAGTATTTTGCGAATATTACGATGTCGCACTCTTTATGTTTTCGCAATCGTGATCTTCATCACCGTTATTGTCGACTCGACGCCTCTTCTCGCTGCGGAAAATTTTGAAGCACCGGATTTTCAGGTCACACTGAGGGTTGCTGTAGCGCCCCAAGATATTGCTCCTCAAGCACAAGGAAGTTCGCTTCAGCAACTTGTGCGACAGGTTTTGAGGTTTTTCGCTCCTTTCGATCGCGTTGCACAAGCAACTTCATCTGTGGACGCGAAAACATTCGTTTCAACCGAACCTGTATGGATGCAATTACTTCGTGCTGTGTCACGCCCCGAACCCACACTCATTTTTGTTTTTCTTTTTCTCGCATCCCTTTGCTATGCGCTATATGTGACGCGTGGGACAAAACATTTTTTTACTTTATTTTACAAGCCTCGCGCGCATCTCTTTCATCATCTCGCAAGGCGGAATTCGACCGGAACGTACCTTCACTCGTATGCGCGTTTTCATCTCCATGCTTTCCTTTCGAAGCACTTTGCGCTCGTCAGCGGTTTTCTCTTATTCGCGAAAGTTACTGTTGTCGCTGGCCTTGCAACTTTACTGTTGGATTTTCCGTTGCTTTCACGCGCTACTGAGCGTGATGTGCCTGTGTTTCCGGGGGCAATGCTTACATATCACATCGAATATGATAATCAAAGCGATACATCTCTTTCGCGAGTTCAATTTTCTCACGTATTTCCTCCTGGCACCGCGTATGTTCCCGGAACGTTTCTTTGGAATAACATCTCTCTCACTGATGTAGCTGATGAAGACGGATTTACGATAACCGACGGTGGATTTACTTTACAATCGAATCAACTGCCAGTCGGCACAGGATCGTTTTCGTGGAACCTACGAGTCGCTCATCCTGCTCAAACGAACGCTATCGCAAGTAAAGTTGGATATCAAATAGATGACGGATTGTTGCAACAAACGAATACTTTCGTGAATCCGGTTGTTACTTTGACGATTTCAGGCAAGGCTTTTTATGATGTGAATCGCAATAATGTTTTTGACGCAACGACTGAAACCGGCATCGCCGATGTTCACTTCGCTTTGTATGAAGATACGAATCAGAGCGACGTGTTTGACGGAACTGATACACTGCTTGCGGAAATGAATACTGCGGAACAAGGCCTCTATCATTTTTCGGGTTTGCGTCCAGGACTTTTTTTTGTAAAAGTTGTGGATGCTCGTGAGGGTCCTTATGAACTTCTCGGTGGCTTTCAGGAGGTGCGATTGCAGGCGCTGGAGAGTGTCTCGAGTCAAGACGTCGCTTATATTTTACCTGATGTTGCGCAGAAATCGACGGTAATGTTCGGTACGCTTTGGCATGATATCGATCGTAATCAACAACATGATGATGGCGAGACGAATTTTAGTGATATAGAGTTACGTTTGTATCGCGATGCAGCGCACAAGGGTGTTTTGGAAACTCTGAATGATACACTTGTTGCAAGTACGTTCACGGATGAGGACGGTCGATTTCGATTTTTAATTCCAGAAGAAGGTGATTATTTTGTCCTGGTGTTGATGGAACGATTGCCGCAGGGGTATACATTGACGACCGCTAACCAACCGAAGCGTATTGCTGTGGACGTGGATACATCGGAAACGAATGTCGATAGTTTTGGATATGCATTGCCAACGAGCAGCATCGGTGACGAAGTTTTTGAGGATAGCAATAATAATACCTTGCATGATGCCACTGAAGCTGGATTTTCTGATGTGCAAGTGCTGTTGTATCGTGACGATGGCTCGGAGCAATTCGAAGAAGCTTTGGATAATCGTATTGCTGAAACTTTTACCGATTCCCAAGGGAAATATCTCTTTTCTCATGTAGCTTCGGGAGGGTACTTTGTAATGATTGACACTGCGACACTTCCGGACGAATCCGGATATCGTTTGACGACAGCTTCCAATCCTCGCTTTGTTGAAATTGTGATCGATACAGATCAAATGAACCTTCTTTCCGATTTTGGGTTTCGTTCGGAAACAGTAGGGAATGATATTCCCTCTTCGTCTGGGTCTCAGTCCAATATCGGCACCGGAGCGACTCCACAATCCGCATCATCACGCATGACTACTCAGTCTGCTCAGGTTCCAACGGAGACTATTCCTCAAACGAAACTGAATGTTGTACAGAAACCTGTGTCAGATACTCCGCAAGAGCCTGCAGTTACCACGCTTGATGTTGATTCCGATACTGACGCTACATTATCTCCACAGAGTGTGGCGCAATCTGAGCAATCTGCTGGCGATAGTGTTCCAACTGTAACGCCGCAGCCAGTTACCACCGAATCTGATTCTTCTGGGGAGGGTTTACAAATACAAAATGATACGGGTTATAAGAGTCGTCCTGTTACTTTACGTCCGTGGGCCACAGAAGATGCTTCGCAGGCTGCATTCGAGAATCTCCAAAGACAACTTATGCAGTATGCGGTACGTTTGACTCCGTATGCGGCTTCCGTTTCCTGGTTGGAAACTCCGACGCAACGTTTTTCTGTGTTTCCTCATACACTCTTGCCTATTATCTTTTTTGTTATTGTTCTTTCATATTGTCTTATGTTGCTTCATGCGTCGGAACGTTCAAAATTTTCACACCGCTCATCCGTTGTTTATAGTCGCAAAAAGCCTCGTCGCAAAACGTATGCGCGCGTTAGTGAATAAAAAAGTACAAACACTCCCGCAAGAGCCGGGTGTGTATTTTTTTCGTAATGCAAAAAACGCGGTGTTATATGTTGGGAAGGCTAAGAATTTACGTAAGCGAGTTTCTTCTTATTTCCAACATTCAAGTCTTGCGTCCGATAAAGAAAAAATGGTGACGGAAATTGTTGACCTCGAGTGCATGATCGTCCATTCAGAAACCGAGGCGTTGCTTCTCGAGACTTCCATGATCAAGAAATATCGACCGCAGTATAACATTGTTCTCAAAGATGATCGCAATTTTTCTTACATCAAGGTTACTGTTCAAGAGTCTTTTCCCCGGGTGTTCGTTGTGCGTCAGATGATTGCGGACGGTAGTAAATATTTTGGACCGTTTCTTTCGATAGCGAGCGTGTATGAGACGTTGCGTGTTCTTCGTACGCTTTTTCCCTTTCGCACGTGTACGAATATGCCGAAGCGCCCGTGCTTGGAATATCATCTCGGGCGATGTGTTGCACCGTGTGCGATCGAAGAGGGACGACAAGAATATCCTCAATTGATTGCCGAAGTTTGCGCTTTCTTACGGGGCGATGCTGCTTTTCTCCTTCGCGCGTTGGAACAAAAAATGCAGACTGCCGCTCGTCGTTTTGAATATGAGAAAGCCGCACGTTTTCGTGATCAGATAACAGCGATCCGTCGAGTGATGAGTAAACAGCATGTTATTTCACTCCATGATGAATCTCAGGATGTAGTCAGTGTCGCAAAGTTTGGCGTTCATGCTGCGGTGCACATTTTTTTTGTTCGGCGAGGGCAGGTGAGTGGACAAGCAAAGTTTCCCCTTGAGCATGTTGAAAGCGCTGATGAATCTCAAATACTCGAAGCTTTTCTTGCGCAGTACTATACGCAAGTAGCTGAATTACCAAAAGAAGTGATTGTTCCACATCCTGTGTCCGCGGCTTTGCGAGGAATCAAATGTACCGTACCCAAACGGGGTCACAAGCGAAAGTTATTGCTGATGGGTCAGAAGAACGCCCTTGCCTTTGTTCAGGCAACCTACGCGCATAAGAAGATTAACGTTCAGCACACTCATCAATCTCTTGAGGAGCTTCAAACAATTCTACATCTTTCAACGTTGCCACGTCGCATAGAAGTGTATGATATTTCGAATATTCAGGGTTATGAAGCAGTTGGTTCGATGATTGTTTTTGTAGAAGGCAAAGCACGTAAAGATCAGTATCGAAAATTTAAGATTCACAGTATTGATACTCCGAACGATTTTGCTATGCTTCAGGAGGTTTTATTTCGTAGATTCAAACGTCATCGTGAGTGGGGTACGCCCAATCTTTTGCTCATCGATGGAGGTAAAGGTCAACTGAGTAGCGTGATTCAAGTATTGGACGCTTTAGGTATTCAAATTCCAGCTGCAGCTTTAGCGAAGCGCGAAGAAGATATTTTTGTACAGCACAGAGATGCTAAAAATAACGTGCAAAAATTCCCTTTTTCTTTTCAAAGTATAAGATTACCGAAAGACTCGCCAACCCTTTTATTACTCCGACGCATGCGCGATGAAGCTCATCGTTTTGCGATTGAGTTTTATCGCAAGCGCCATCGTAAAGTTCTTACGCGTTCACTCCTGGATGAGGTTCCCGGTATTGGCCCTCAACGTAAGAAAGCACTTTTGAATCGTTTTGGGTCCGTTCAAAATATTGCGCGCGCGTCGGATCTCGAGCTTCTTTCACTTATCGGCGTTCAAGCAACGCAAGCTATCCGCAGTTTTCTTTAAAAGAATTTACTTTTTATCTTACGTAATCACCGATCTTGATCTGGAGTGAATTCGTAAGCCCCAAGATCATATTTTGCATTACCGTCATTATTACCATCAACTGGTCGTGGAAAATTTCGTACATCTATCTCAGGTCCATCCTCTGCTTTGTCTATTGTTGGTGACTTAGAGCCTGGCACGTGAGTATCTCCAATAAAATCTGGATTTCCCCAAAGAACATCTGGATCATTACAGAGATCGCTACAAGTTCCATTCGGTGACCAGAGTAGAGATGTTCGTCCATCATTAAAATCTGGATAGTTGATATTCTGCATAGGTGTTTCTCCACCTGTTATAATTGAGTGACTTATTTGTACGCGTCCTCCACAATTTTCAGTGCATTGAATCCCCACTCGATTTCCTTCTATCGTAGAGTTTATTAATTCAATGATTCCGCTCGTATTTGTTTCTATACCAATATCTGCATAATCAATATCCAAATTCATCATATCCATTCCACTACGATCCTGTAATTCTATGCCGCCTTCTTTTACTCGCGTTCGACTTGTGCGCATGTACGTGTCGCCATACATAGTGATAGCTCCTGAACCGCCAATAATATCTACATTTCGTGGAAAAAAGTGGCTAGTATCTTTAAGGATTACGCCATAGGTTCCTGTAATTTCAGAATCTCTTGGATATGCATAAGAGTTCCCTTCTAAAATAAGTGTCGCATTACTATTCGGATTCCAAGCTTCAAATTTAGAATTGTAAATATTACTACGTGCATTGATCAAACGCATTGCAGAGCTTTCTCTGCCCCCGTCAATATTGAGGTTTTTGACATTTACTTCAATTGTGTCGTGTAGGGTCACTGTTGTACAACTTTCATTCTCTGGCGTTTTTATGGTTGGATGGTTTTGAGAATTTCCTTGAATAGTAGTGGTTTGTTTATTATCTACTACAATACATTCTCTATAGGCGGTGCCGTCTTCTTTTGTATCGATCCAGACGATCTCTGTCTCACGCGCAGCGTCGATTGCTGCTTGTACCGTTTGATATTCACAGGGCACCATGCGATATTCATCCTTTGGATTTACGATACATTTATTGGGCCCATCGATAGTATCACAAGCATCTCCAACTCTGTCTCCATCTCGATCATTTTGATCCGGATTTGCTACATTTGGACAATTATCGATACTATCACACACTTTGTCATTATCAACATCATTACATCTTTTATCTGTTAATTTTTTGGATATCAAGTCTGATATCACTGGAGTATTTTTGGTGTAACCTCCTATAAAACCGGCTGCGATCCCACCTCCAATAGCAAGCGTTGCTGCGCTAATAGCCACGGTAATAATGATTTTTTCTGCGGCCACTTTTGTTTGACTTTTTGTCGTAATCGGACTGGGTAGTTTTTTGTTTGGCATATTTATTATTTTATTAACTTTTGCGAATTTTGCTTTTTTTCGGTTTATTATTTATGAATAATAGCATATTTTTGAACAAAAGTAAATTTTTTTCGTATCGAGTTTGATATCACACTCGTATCGGACCTTCGCAATATATTTTTTTAGCTTAACGCATGTTGTTCCGCGCTGATTATTTTCAGGAGATGCTGTGGAATATCGGCAAGAAATCGTGACGGTTCGTTCATTTGCGTTGCGCCGTAGATGGTTCGTTGCGCTGCGTAGGAAATATACAATTCCGTTTTGGCGCGTGTGATCGCAACATAACATAGGCGTCGTTCTTCTTCCATTTCTTCTGGTGTCCAGAGACTGCGCGCGTGCGGAAACAGTCCCTCTTCCATTCCTACAAGAAAGACCGTCGGAAACTCTAATCCCTTCGCTGCATGAACCGTCATCATCGTGACTGCATTCGCCGCATTGTCGTATGTATCTATATCGCTTATAAGACTTGCTTCCTCTAAAAAGGCCACGATCGTTTCCTCGCCTTTTTTATTTTGGAATTTGCGCATCACAGTTTTGAGTTCCTGAATATTTTCCCACCTCGCTTCACCTTCTTGTGTTCCGTCGAGTAAGGCGTCTTTGTAACCAGTTTTTTTCACGAGCAGATCGAGTATCTCAATAGGCGGTAGGTTTATGGCATCCTGTTTGATACTTTCGAAATTCTGTGCAAATTGTTTGAGCGCCAGAGTTTGCTTTGTTGGAATTTCAGGAGCCATCTCTTGGATGATTTCAAAAAAGTTTTTATGATGTTCGCGCGCGTATTGCTCGACCTTCAGCCACGAGCGTTTGCCTATCCCTCGCGGCGGTTCATTGATAATACGTTCCAAACTGACCCAATCATCCGCATTCACCAGCACACGCAGATAGGCGAGCACGTCTTTAATTTCCTTGCGTTCGTAAAATTGAATCCCACCGACGATCGTGTAGGGGACTCCATATTGCAGAAACGCTTCTTCAAAAACACGCGATTGCGCGTTGGTGCGAAAAAGAATCACATACCGAGAAAAATCCTTTCGTTTATTATTATGTCGGATCGTTTGTTCTAAGAGTTGCTGCGATCGTTCTTTTTGAAACGAGCGCGCTGCCATAATTTTTTCCAAGACACTATGACTTTTTTGTGTCTCAGTATCTACCGGTTCATACACAAGCTCATCCGTTGTTTTGTTTTTGAATTCTGCATTGTGAGTGTTAACGTTCTCTGTGAAAGAGGCGTGATTGAGCGGAAGGTCAAAAATAGTGCGTACAATATATTCAGCCTCATCACGCTCGTCCATCGCTTGGTAGATCATAACCCTCGCGCCTTGTTTATTTTTTGTCCAAAGTTTTTTATCTTTTTGTTTCTGCTTGAGTCGAATCATGTGGTTACTAACCTCGACAATGTTCGCGGTGGAACGATAATTCTCTTCAAGCATGATGATTTTGGCTTCCGGATAGTCCTGTTCGAAATTGAGAATATTTTGGATATTAGCACCCCGGAAGGAATATATAGATTGCCAGTCATCGCCAACGCAGCAAATGTTTCGCTGTTTTTCGGCAAGCATTTTTAAGAGGATGTATTGCACTTCATTCGTGTCCTGATATTCGTCAACAAGAAGGTATGGAAATGCACGTTGGTATTTTGTAAGAATATTCGGGTGTGTTTTCCAGAGCTCCACGGTTTTCAAGAGCAAATCATCGAAATCAAGGGCGTTGTGTTCGTGTAACGCTTTTTGGTATGCATCATAAATTTTTGCCGTGAGTTCTTCTTTGAAATTCTGTGCGCTTTCGCCGAACATTTCTGGAGAGAGCATAGTATTTTTTGCTCGTGAGAGAATGCGTTGAACACTCGAGGGTGCTATTGTTTTCGTGTCGATCCTTATATCTTTCATGACTTTTCTGATGAGTTGCTGAGAATCGTTCGTATCGAAGATGGTGAAATTTTTTTTGAAACCTAAGTTTTCAATCTCTCGGCGTAGTATTTGTACACAGAAGGCGTGGAATGTGCCCATAATGGGCGTGATAGTTCTCTGGTGCGCAAGGAGTTTCATAGCGCGTGTTTTCATTTCTTGCGCCGCTTTGTTCGTAAATGTGAGCGCAACAATATTCTGCGGCTGAATGCCTTCTAAAATCATATAGGCTATGCGATAGGTGAGTGTCATTGTTTTACCTGAACCGGCGCCAGCGATAATTAAAACAGGACCATGAATAGTCTGTGCTGCCTTTTGTTGCTCTGGATTGAGTGCTTTGAGTATAGGATGCATATGATGTACTGTAGCAAAGCTGTACGAAATTTGACAAATTTTTATAAAAATGGTAACTTGGATATATTGTTATTCGAGGAAGTATCTTTTTATCTTATTTTCGATTCATTTTTAGCTCATTTATTTCTTCGTCAGCACTGATCGGCCTGAGGAGAATGTGATCTCCTTCATTGATTTTCAAACTTTTTCAAACTCCCAAACATTTTATTCTCAAAATTTTGAGACATTTCCATTCGAAATATTTTCATATTTTTTGCCTCCCGCACATTTTGTGATTTGCAGAGCCAATGTTTGGAACGGAAATGATAACAAAATAAATACGAATTCATGCAATTTGTACTGAGTGTCGCGCAATTTATTGTGAGTTTACTTCTGATATTTGCTATTATTTTGCAGCAAAAGGGCGCAGGGCTGGGAAGTGCATTTGGGGGTGAGGGAAGCCTCTATAGCACAAGGAGGGGTCCAGAGCGTGCTTTGTTTCTTACAACGGTTGTACTCAGCATTCTTTTTGTTGGTCTCGCGGTTGCGTTGATCATCGTATAGAGTTTTTATCTTTGAGTTTTGCACCCTGTAGAGTATTATGAGATTTTCATTGTTCAAGTTATTTTCTGCTTTTAAGCAACGTAAAGAACTTCGGAAACATCGTGAAACCACAGATGTCAATAGAAAACTTGTGTTCGCCCAATCTCCACTGCGCATTCCTCGTTTTGCGCAGTTGAAGTATTTATTTGTTGTGTTTTCTCCTCGCGAACGACTCAGTTTTTTTCTGGCATTTTTCATATTCGTGGCCGCACTGTTGGGAATAGGAACGCGATACTACTTACGAAACACTTTTGTCGTGCCTATAGCCGGTGGGGAGTATTCCGAAGCTCTTGTTGGAAAACCCGAATATGTGAATCCTATATTATCCCAAACGAGTGATGTAGATGCTGATATTACACGTCTCGTTTTCTCTAGTCTTTTTACTTTTGATGTGAACCAAAATCTTATTCCTGATCTTGTCAATACGTACGCCTTGAGTGAAGATCAACGCACATATACTTTTTATTTGCGACAGGATGCTACGTGGCATGACGGCGTAACTTTGACTGCCGATGATGTCATCTTCACTATTTTGAGTATTCAGGATCCGGAATTTCAAAGTCCACTGTTACCGAGTCTTCGCGGCGTGCAAGTGAATAAGATTGATGATTTTACTTTTAATATGACACTTACGGAACCCTTCGCTCCATTTTTATCGGGGTTCACTTTTGGTATTCTTCCCGAACATTTGTGGTATGATATTCCTCCAGCAAATGCACGTCTCGCGCAATTAAATCTGAAACCAATTGGGAGCGGTCTATTTCGCTTTGATACGCTTGTGAAAGACAAAGCTGGAGTTATCACGTCGTATACTCTTGTGCGGAATGATTCGTATTACGGCCAAAAACCGTATTTAGAACGTGTGCATTTCGCTTTATTTCCGGATATTTTTTCTGCACTCGAAGCTATCCGCAAAAAAGAAGTTGACGGTTTGGGTTTTATTCCAAAATCAGAACGTAATATTCTGGTGAATAAAAATAAAAATTTGGAATTTTATTCTCTCCATCTTCCGCAATACTCCGCTGTCTTTTTTAATCAAAAGAATAGTCTGCTTGCCGACAAACAAATACGCAAAGCGCTTGTGTATGGATTTGATCGTGAGCGTATTATTCGTGAAGCATTAGTAGGTGATGGAGATGTGATTTATACTCCGATTCTGCCCGGTTACATTGGACATAATGCTGAAGTTGAAAAATACGGTTACGATCCTGAGAGAGCAAAAAAAATACTTGATGAGGCAGGTTGGGTATTTCTTGATGGAGATGCCGTGCGTCATAAGAATGGCAAGGAACTTGCGTTTGCAATTACGACGGTGGATCAACCAGAGTATGTTGCGACGGCGAATATTCTCAAGGAATCTTGGGAAAAACTTGCGATTCGTGTGGAACTGAATATCATCAGTCAGGCTGAGATGCAATCCAAAATTATTAAACCTCGTGCGTATGAAGCTCTTCTCTTTGGCGAAATTGTTGGTATTGATCCTGATCCCTATCCTTTCTGGCATTCTTCGCAAAGTAAACACCCTGGTCTCAATCTCGCAGTTTTCTTTAATAAAAATGTTGACAAGTTACTTGAAGAAGCGCGTAAGACTTCCGATGCTGAACAACGTCGACTGAAGTATTTGCATTTTCAAAATATCCTTGCTGACGAATTACCCGCAATCTTTCTTTACAATCCGTTTTATACCTATGCAGTGAGTCAGGACGTTCGGGGAGTTGCATCGCGTTATATCACTACACCATCTGATCGTTTTCGCGACATTGTTGAATGGTATCGCAAAACCGAAAGGCAATGGAAAACTTCACCTTAAACGCATCAAATTTGTTTCGGTATCATTTTTGTTTCTGTCATCACCTCTAAGAGCGCGCTCGCGAATATCTCTCTTTAATACATCAACATCAGCGTCCTTCATTTTCAATCTTCAACATTTTTTTCTCTTACATTTTATTATTTCACTATGTCTGCACAATTTCTTCATTCTTCACAACGCCCTATGCTCCTTGATTTTTATTTGCCTGCGAGTAAACGTCCGACAGCGCCACTTATAACACCCTCACCAACTTCACTGGTAACACGCAGAACTTCACCTCCGCAACATGAACAGCAAACACATAGTTCAATTTCGCGACATCGCACGGCGCATGTTTCGCGTACAACGTACGCACCAACACATGTTCCATCGCCAGTTCTGCGATCTGTACCGCATTCGAAAGATCGCTTACGTATTGTCGTTCTGGGTGGTGCAGAAGAGGTTGGTCGCAACTGTACGTTTTTGGAATACGGCGATGACATCATCATTATCGACTTAGGACTTCAATTTCCAGAAGAAGAACATCCTGGCGTCGATTACATCGTTCCTAATATCAGTTATTTTAAAGGTAAGGAAAAGAATATTCGTGGTGTGATTATTACTCACGGTCACTATGATCATATTGGTGCGATTCCTCACTTAGTTCCAAGATTAGGTAATCCGCCACTCTATGGTACGAAACTCACTCTGGCTATTATCAAAAAGCGCCAAGAAGATTTTCCAGAATCTGGAAAATTGCATTTGCGTCTCATTGAAGAGGATACGGTACTCCGTTTGGGCAAATTCACGGTGCATTTTTATCGTGTGAATCACAATATTCCTGATTGCGTGAGTATTGTGATTGATACCCCTGAGGGTACTATTGTGCACACTGGCGATTTTAAATTCGATTTTAATCCAGTGATGGATGCGCCGATAGATTTTATGCGCATTGCGCAATTCGGCGCACGAGGTGTTTTAGCATTACTTTCTGACAGCACGAATGTGTGGCTTCCTGGACACCAAATTTCCGAATCTTTGGTTGGTGATCAAATGCGTACGATATTTCAGAAAGCGCCCGGGCGTCTTATTATCGGTACATTTGCGTCACTCTTGAGTCGTGTCCAGCAAGTCATTTGGCTTGCCGAAGAATTTGATCGGCGTGTTGTGATTGAGGGGTATAGTATGCGCACGAATGTGGAAATTGCGCTCAAATTTGGGTACCTCCAGGCGAAAGGGAATACCATTGTTTCTCCGGAGACTGCACTGAAATTGCCGAATAAAAAGTTGGTGATTATGTGTACTGGTGCTCAAGGAGAAGATAATGCCGCGTTGATGCGCATTGCCGCAAAAGAACATAAACGTTGGCAAATCGAACCAACGGATTCTATTATATTTTCTTCTTCAGTTATTCCGGGTAACGAGCGTTCCGTGCAGCGGTTGCGTGATACGTTGGTTAAAGAAGGTGCTCTCGTATATCACAGTGATATGATGGATATTCATGCCGGCGGTCACATTAAAGCTGAGGATTTAAAACTTCTGATTCGTCTTTTGAAACCAAAATATCTTATTCCGTTAGAAGGGAATCATTTTATGTTACGCGCTGCCGGTGAGGTCGCGAAAAGCATTGGTTTTCAACAGGAGAATGTTCTGGTAACTTCAAATGGAGCAGTGATTGAAGCAAAAGACGGTCATGTTGTTTTGACTAAGGAAAAAGCTAATGCTGAGCATGTTTTTGTTGATGGCCTTGGTGTTGGAGATGTGAGTCATGTTGTACTGCGTGATCGCCAGATGATGGCTGCTGATGGTATGGTTGTTATTATTGCGACCGTTAAATCTGACACCGGTGAGCTTGTTGGTTCGCCAGATATCATCTCACGCGGTTTTGTATATATGAAAGAGAGTAAACAGTTGATTGAAGACGTGCGGCTCAAAGTTAAAAATATTTTAAAAGATAAAAATCCGAAACTTGCTGCGAATGAGATGTATCTGAAGAATAAAATTCGCGATGACGTCGGTCAATTTCTTTTTCAAAAGACTGAGCGTCGGCCTATGATACTGCCGGTATTATTGCAAGTCTAGATCGAGAGTTTGGTAATTTTTGTCTCGTATATTTATCCACAGTTTCTTTTGACTTGTTTTTTTGAGAGGGTTATACTGTAGTGAGTTGATTCTTGAGTGCCTTCATGCAAACAGGAGGTAAAAATCAAAAAAATATTTTTATCGATATCAACTGCGTAAATTTCGTACGCGCATTTTAATTATTTTATTTTTTTGTTATGAGTATGCCTTTTCGTGCGTCGGGTAATGCCCGAGGTATCACTTTAGTACCTTCATTGCGTGCGACGATCGCTTTCCTTGCCGCGACGATCGTACTGTTTGCTATGTTTATCGTGCTGCTTTTTGCTTTTCCAGTTGATGCAGCGGGAAAAAATAAACCTACGCAGCCAATCGATGTCGCTGATAATGATAGTCGTATTGAAGACGTAACAGCCGTTGCTGCCGATACTACACCGAGTGCAACCACCAGTTATACAGTTTCAATTCAGCTTACTGAGAGCATTCAACAAGGTGGCGAACTCCGTGTTGATTTTCAACTGACAGCCGGCTGTCCTCCACAAGCCGATTGGGCTACGCAGTGTCGTTTTGGTTTTACCGATGATGCTACTGTTTCCGGACTACCTGCCGGAGCCGTGTCAAATATTGCCGACGTCAATGCTGATTCTTCACAGTTTGGTATTCGTGCAGAATCGGGAGCGATTGCGGCTGGCACGTTGGCTTTGACTGTTTCGGGTGTGAAAAATCCGAGCGCAGGAGGACTTGCGCGCGTGATGGTTGACAGTGTAGTACCTAGTGATGAACCGGATTGTCCATCTTCTGACGATAATGGCGATGACGATGGGGAGGAAGATGAACATCAAGAATCAGAAGTGAATAAAGCTGATGATCAGGAAATGTGTTTTCCAGATATGACTGCTTCCGATCCTATCTATCTCGGCACTATGGCAGTTGTTGGTGCAGTAACATACAAAGGTGGAGATCTCGATGGTCAGCCAGTTTCTTATGGTTGGGTCAATGCCGGCACAAAGGATTTTTGGACAGGAAGTTCTACAGATCGATTCGGAGCTTATGCGATTCCACTGCCGCTTCCGCAGGGGAAATATCAAATTCGTGCAGAAGTACCGATGGGCATCACCGGTTATATCCCAGCAGTCAAAGAAATTGAGTATAAAGGTACGACAATCACCCAGGATTTAACTCTTGGCATTGCAGTCAAAACTTTGAGTGGTACCGTTAAGTACGCTGATGGCAATGCAGTGGCTGATGCCTCGGTGTGGATTAATAGTCGTACTAATTTTATGGGTACTGGCGCAGAGGTGAATGAAAAAGGGGAATACAGTGCTTCTCTGGATTGTGGTGATTACGATATGAATTTGGGTCCAAAATGGGATCCTGAAACTAATCAACCTTCCAGTGTGGATTGGATGTATAATCAACCACCAAAGCAGGTTTCTTTTGCCTGCGATGGTCAACAGCAAACACAGACCGTCGATTTTACTGTGCAAAAGTCTGATTCAAAGGTCATTGGTACGCTTGTTGACAACAATGGCAAACCAGCTGATGGTCATGTCGAGCTTCGCACCAAGGAAGGGAGTGGAAACGGGAGTCACACCGATCAAAAAGGGAAGTTTTCCATTCCTATTACTGCCGGTACGTATGAAATGAATGTGTGGACACAACAGCAGGATTTATATTTTACAGGGCAAAAAGTTGAAGTTCCAACAGGTAAGACTGTGGATGTTGGGACGCTTCAGTTATCAAAACGCGATGCGCAAATCACTGGTACCGTCACAGACTCAAACGGTACTCCTTTGAGCGGAATGAATGTGAATGCGTGGATGCCGGGAGCTCAAGGTTGGTCAAATGCGCAGACCGATGACAAGGGTCAGTACACTCTCTATGTTTTCGTTGGTGAATGGGAAGTTGGAATTCACTCAGGAGAAGGTGAAGACAGTAGTGATCAAAATTACATTCAACCACAGAATCAACGTGTGAAGATTGAAAAGTCCGGGCAGACTGTTAGTGATATCAACTTTAAACTGGAGGCAGCGGATGCAACGATTGCAGTGCAGGTTGTGGATCAGGATAATAACACGATGAGTGATTTGTACGGATGGGCGTTCTGCCATCTTGAGGGTCAATTTGGACCAGGAAATGAATTTGGTGCTTCCGTGCAACGCGGTCAGGCCAGTATCCCTGTTCGCGGCGGAGAGACCTATGTTTGCGGTATGGGTTTTCCTCCGGAGATGCCATTTTCTTTAGAAGAAGAACAAAAAGTTCAGATTAACTCTGGCGAAAGTAAAGATGTCACGATGCGTTTGGTTGAGAATGATGCTGTTATTCATGTCATTGTTAAAGATCAAGATGGTAAACAGTTGAAGAATGTGGAGGGATTTGTCTTTGCCTTTACCCCAGAAGGATTTAGTCATTTTGGTGAACCGTTGAAACCCGATGGTACAGCACATTTGACCGTGCGTGGGGGAAAGAAATACGTTGTTGGTTATGATTTCCGTGAAAATTCAGGATATCTCAATTCTCATCCCGACTTCAAACCCTTTGAGGTTCCTGAGGACTCTACGGTGACTCGTGTACTGACGGCTTATAAAGCAGACGCGAGTATTAGTGGTACAGTGACTGACCCGGATGGAAAACCAATGTTTGCATGGGTTGGTGCGAGTAACCGCGCTTCACTTGAAGACAAAGCGCAACTTGATACCGGTGTAGAAGGTGCACAAGTCATTGACACCGGCACTCAAACCGGTCCAGATGGAAAATATAAACTTCTCCTTGTTTCTGGTGAATTCGAAGTTTTTGCCGGTGGAGAATTTGGTGGGAAAAAAGATTTACTCCCTCCACAACTTTCAAGCGTTACGGTGAAAACTGGTGATGCACTGACATTGGACATGCAATTTCGTTCAGCCGATGCAACTGTCTCTGGTGCTGTGACGTATGCTGATTCCGGTAAAACTGTTCCGATTGGTTTCTGCTGGGCATGGTCAGATGAGCAAGGATTTTCCGGGAATATGTTGAGCAATGGAAAATACACTATCCCGCTTGTGGAGGGCACCTGGTTTGTGGGTTGTGATTCCTTTAATCCAAACAAAGGTGAAGGAGAGTTTTATCGCGCACAAGAAGCGATAGTGACAGTGACGAAGGGTGACACTATCACGCAAGATTTTCAACTCAGTAAGGCCTTATTCGAGATTCCTGATGGTGTATCGGAGACCTTTAGTTGTACAACTTTGAAAGAGATGCGACTTCCTGACGGCACAATTGTGAAGATTCCCGCGAATGCTTTGTGCACAGACGGTGATGTGACCGTGACCGCTGATCCGGCGACTGATGTATTTCGTACCAATGACGCAAAGCTTCTTATGTACGCATGGAATCTTGAAGCTTTACAGGACGGTCAACTTATCGAGAGCTTTAATTCCAATGTGACTATTATTATTCCGTATAGCCAAGAAGTTGTTGATGAGGAAGGTATTGATGAATCGAATCTGCTGGCAAAATTCTTCGATGATTCTACGAGTACCTGGCAGACACCGGACAACGTCACAGTGGATACTGAAGCTAACTTGGTCACCGCACAAGTAGATCACTTTACAGAGTTTGCAGTGACCAATAGCGGTGATACGAAGACAAGTAGTGAAGTGAAAGAAACAACACAAAAGAAACAACGTCATGATATTGTGATTACTCCGTGGTCCAAGGGTGGTCCGCAGGTTGCGGTGTGGAATAAAGATGGGAAACTGATTACGACGTGGTTTGCTTATGGACAGGATCTGCGCATGGGAATCACGACCTTTAGTGGCGATCTTGATGGCAATGGCGTACCAGAAGTGATTACGATTCCTGGTGAAGGCTTTAGTTCGCAGGTTCGTGTTTTTGACGGCACAAATGGAAAAATTTTGAGTCAGTTCTTTGCCTATGATACCGCTTTCAAGAAAGGTATCAATCTTGCAGTGTATGATCTCGATGGCGATGGAGATCAAGAAATTATTACGGTTCCAGCCAAGGACGCGACTGCTGATGTAAAGATTTTCGATCGCAATGGTACGCTTGTCATGCGGTTCAACGCGTATGGGTCGACCTTCACGAAGGGCGCTTTAGTAGCTGCGATGGATTTAGATGGAGATAAACTCGGTGAAGTTGTTACAGCGCCAGTTGATGGTTCAGGGCAGATTCGTATCTGGTCAGCCAGTAAGGATGATGGTCCTGTTGCTCAATTCGATGCGTACGGCGCTGGATATAATAAAGGTATTGCGTCTCTCGTATTGAATGATCTCGATGGAGATGGAAAGGGTGAAATTATCACAACTCCACGGGAGGGTAGTTCACAAGTTCGCATCTTTAATCGTTCTGGGAAAGTCATCACGCAGTTCAATGCCTATGGTGAGGGCTTTAAGGGTGGTTCACGTATTGCAGTTGGAGATACTGATGGCGATGGCAAGCAAGACCTTGTAGCTTTGCCGAATGCGAATGGTTCTGCGCAGGCTCGTATCTTTACAAAGGATGGAGCGGTGAAATCGCAGTTCTTCGCATACCCGTCGGAGACGACGCGTCCAGGAAGATTCTCAGCAATGCTTGCTGATTTGGATGCCAATGGCAAAGATGAAGTGATCTTCGGCACGGGTGTGGATTTGGGACCAAACGTGCGCATTTTTGATCAGAACGGTAAGACCATTGCGCAATTTATGGCATTGCATCCTGGCTTCCGCGGCGGTATGAATGTGAATGCCGTAGCGAGATAGATGCGATAGCGAGGTTGCGAACATTGCGGAAGCTTTTTCGCAAAATCCAAAAGAAGGCCCCGGTTTTTTTCGGGGTCTTCTTGTATACTGGGACTGTCGCCGAATACGCTTTCTTCTGTGAAAAATATATTTTAACTTGATAATTCCGCGCTAGCTTACTGCGCGGAGGTTCATTATGGAAAAAGAGGATGCAGACTCTCGCTTTCGAAGCACTAACACTGCACTGTGTGCTGAGAAAGGAGAGTCTGCATCCTCTTTTTCCATAATGAAAACTCATTTCGCACATCCGAAAGTGCATTCGGCGACAGTGCTATTATTGAGGAACAAGTTGCACCTTATTTTCTTCGCGCCTTTGTAGTTGCTGAACGAGTTGTGTGATTTTTTCGAGCCAGTGATTTCCAAGTTGGGATTGCTTCGTCCGCACATGAAAGTTTGTCACATATTCCCAGGGTTCTCTGTAAAGTCCTTTTGGTATTACTTCGCTTGTTTTGATGATGATTTTAAAATCCTGGGGTTTCGTGTCAAGTATTGGAACGGAGTCAATCTCAGTCAGTATACTTTGTTCTGCGAGTATTTTTATTTTGATGAGTTGTAATAGGTTGTGTAAGGTTGTTGGTAAAGGAACATGCGTTGAAAGTTTTTGCTTTAAGTCGTTGAATGCATCTACAGATTCGATTTTTGCAAGTTTTCGATATAATTCCAAGCGTTTTTCTTCGTTGGGTTCGTATTCCAATGGGATGTATGCTTCGAGCGGCAAATCGATGTGTACATCTCTTTTTACAGCGACACTTTTTGAATGTTGTAATTCATCGACCGCAAATTTCATGAGTCGCAGATAAAGATGAAGTCCGATGCGTACGGCGTGTCCATGTTGTTCTTTTCCGAGAATATTACCGATCCCGCGAATTTCCATATCACGTTTGGCGATGTCCAGGCCAGCTCCGAGTTCGCTTGCTTCTTCGAGTGCTGTAAGTCGCTCGTGAGCTGTTTCACTCAATTTGTTTCGGTGCGTTAAAAAGTAGGCAAAGGCTTGACGATTGCCTCTGCCGATGCGTCCCCGTAGTTGATGGAGTTGGGCGAGTCCAAAGTTTTCTGCCTCGTCCACAATGAGCGTATTCACATTTGGAAGATCGATGCCATTTTCGATAATCGTGGAACAGAGCAGTATATCGATTGATCCTTGATCAAAAACATGCATGACGTTTGCAAGTGTCGTATCAGGTAATTGACCGTGCGCAATGCCGATGTGCGCTTTGGGGAGCAGCGTCTGGATTTCATATTTGCGTTTTTCGATGCTCGGAATATGGTTGTGAAGAAAATAAACTTGTCCTTTACGGTTGAGTTCGAAAGCGAGCGCTTTTTGGATCACTGCATCACTCGTATGAGCAACATGAGTTTGGATTGCTTTACGGTTTGACGGTGGAGTTTCGAGGTAACTTATCGATTTAATGCCGGAAAGGGCAAGATACAGGGTCCGCGGAATGGGTGTTGCAGAGAGTGTCAAAACGTGCACGCCGGTTTTGAATGCAATGAGTTTTTCTTTTTGTTTGACGCCAAAGCGTTGTTCTTCATCGATAATCACAAGTCCGAGTTTTGGAAACTGAATGTCTTTTCCAAGGAGCGTGTGCGTTGCGATGATCACGTCAATGAGCCCGTCTTTGAGCGCTCGTTGTGTTTGTTGTTTTTCTTTTGATTTTTTCCATCTCGTTAAAAGCGCTCCTCGTATTGGTAGACCCTTGGTTCGTTCTGTGAATGTGTCGAAGTGTTGTTGTGCTAAGATCGTTGTCGGAGCAAGTAATGCTACTTGATATCCGTTGAGTGCTGCGTGCACTGCTGCACGCAGAGCGATTTCTGTTTTTCCGAATCCAACATCGCCACACAGAAGGTGATCCATAGGAGTTTCTGTGGAAAGTTCCTGAACAATTTTTTTGAGCGCCGTTTTTTGATCTTGTGTCAGTTCATAGGCGAATGTTTCTTCGAGTATTGTTTCCTCTGATTGTATTGTGAATGTGCTGGTTTTCGCGTTCGCACGTTTCGCATGCTGATCCAGGAGTTCTTTGGCAATGTGTTCTGTGCTTTTTTTTACAATATGCAGAGTTTCCTGCCAGGTATTTCCAGAGAGTGAATGGAGTTTAGGATGTTCTGTACCTACGTAGCGTTCGATGCGATCCAGTTGATCAACGGGTACGAAGAGTTTATCTTTTCCAGCGTACTGAATTGCAACGAAGTCTCGATTTTTTCCGTTGATGTACATACGTGTGAGACCGATGTATTTACCGATGCCGTGATAGATATGCACAACAAAACACCCAAGCGTGAGTTGGTCGAGGGTAATTTTTGTTTTTGTTTTTCGGAGCGAAGTTTGTTTTTCTGTTTTTCCAAAAAGATGGAGATCGGTGAGGAAAAGTACCCTGTGTTTTGGATCAATGAAGCCTTTGTCTTGCGCAAGGTTGAAAGTGTTCTGTATATTTTCCGGAAGTATCGTGATTTTCGGGAATGTTTCTTTGGGGAAGAGGGTTTGTATTTTGTGGGGATGATCTGTAGTAATAAAAATTTGAAAGTCGCCGTATTTTCGCGCATCTTTTTGTATGCGGGTTACGTCGCTGTGATACCACTGCGGTATTTTGAATCTCACATTATTTAGATTTTCCAAAAGAGTGTGATGCGGAAAATAGTTTTGAATAGTCCACGGTGTTTGTTTTTCTGATATTAAGTTGATAGGTAATTTGAGTTTCGAAATTTTTTTGAGTACTGCTTTTGTATTGTGATGGATACGTGTGATCTGTTCTATATTATTTTCTTCAAACTGTATGCGATAGAGATCAGTCTCATTCGGAAGCCAGACTTCTAGAATTTCGCCTTTGCCCGCGAAGGTAAGGGGGGTATTGCAAGTTTTTTCATGTGTGAATCCTTGGCGTATAAGAAAACTCGCAATGTGTCTGGGTTCGTATATGTTTTGTTTTATTAAGGTGAGTGATGATTCTTTGAGAGTTTGTGGATTTTTGAGCGTAAGCGTTTCGATGTCTTTTATAGCGATAATAATATTCGCTTCGTGAGGTAGAAATAGGAGTGTTTGTTGCGAATATTGTGGTACTGTTTTTGCAAGTGTTGCGACTGAAGCGTTTTTTGTAAAACGCATCACGAGTTCGGCAAGCGTTTTTTGCTCTTCCGTATTTTTTGAAAAATACAAAACACCCTTGTGTGATGTAAGAGGGATGTGTGCAAGCGTGTATGCCTTTGCTGGAAGTCCGAGTATTGCTGGCATGTTTTGAGTATACCATGAATCCTTATCAAAGAAATTTTTTTGCTTCTCAATATTTTCATCGCAGCAAGCAAGTTTATAGAATGAAAAGAGGAGGAGACTCTATCTTTCGAAGCACTAACAATGCACAGTGTGCTGAGACAGTATAGAGTCTCACTCCTCTTTGTCTGTACAATCAAAACTCGCTTTTTAGAGGCGAAGCGTATGTGATGGAATTTAAAAAATGCAAAACCTTCCACAGAAAGTGTGGAAGGTACGGTGTGCGATGGAGAGATTATTTGTTTGTTTTGAGGAGAGATGGAGATGGGTCGAAATCTGGCAGGAACGCTTCCGGATGGGGATGAAACACAATTTGTGCCCATGTGAAAAGACACGGGTGTTCGTTTGCTACTTCAACGAATCTAAACAACAGGGCTTGGTTGAGCGCGGGCGCTGAAGCAGCATGCCTACAAAATCCACTTTCGAAAAGGTCTGGCATACCCCATTGATGAGCATAGAAGCATTGTTGAAAGGATGTGTAATGTTGGATGTACCAAATATATTCACAATCCTTTCTTGTGAGGGGATCAGCGAGTTCAATATCGGCGAAAATTTTTTTCTGATTTTCGGTTGCTGCGTGCCACTGAAAATACATTTCAATCTCGCGACTGAACTTCAGTATCCCCCCTATTACTTCTCTATTGCTTTGTAACTTGGCGAGGAGAAACTCATTCAAGATCAAGGTTGGATACAGTGGATAGAGATGCCAATCTTGCGGCTTTTTTGTTGCCTGTACCGAAGGAAGTGGCCGCGTTGAGAATCGTACAAACTGACCTTCCGTGCGGAACTCAATCATCATACTTTCGTTATGGATAAGTTTGATGATTTCGTTCGCCATATTTTTATCCGGATAGTGACTCGTCAAGAATACTATCCTATCTATCAAAGCCTTTGTATTCTCTGGATTCCGTTCACGCGCTTTTTCGACAGGCCAATCATAAGGTGGAATTGCGGGTAATTCAGGCATATCTCCAGTCTCGACAGGTGGAACTGTGCTTTCGATATGCCAGTCGTGTTGGAGTTCTTTGATCACAAGTTTTTTCTGGAGTGCGATTCGCTCCTGGACCCCCTCCTCATTTTCACAACTGCAGTCGCAATTGCTCGTCACGCTCATCATTCCTATGACGAGCATTACGATGATGACTGTGCGGAGTCGTACATTTTTCCAAAGAGCAGTCGTTGGCATTTTTATCTCTCCTTTTGATGATTTTTTTTTTCTATTTTTTTGTCTACGTCTTTGGCTCGTTACTTTGTGGTGACGTAAACAGGAAGAGGATATACGAAAAATACAATTTTGTCAATCCTTAGCAGAATTTTTTATTTCGCTTCATTTTTTTGTATTGCTTATTCAAAATGTTGTTCATCATTCGAATACGAAGGGTCCGCTCACAATAATTCTTTGTAAGCGGACTCTGGTAATGTCCTGTGTGCGTGTCTTCCGATCTCCGTGGTTGATAGACGCTTTGCGTCCTGTTTGATAGAATACAATTACATTTTTATCTATGAGTTTTACATGATATGCGAGTTCCTCATTCGTCCAAACCGCGGGTTCTTAGTGGCATTCAACCTACAAACGTGCTGCATATTGGGAATTATCTTGGTGCGATCAAGCAATGGGTTGATATGCAGAAAGAGTATGAATGTTTTTTTTGTATTGTCGACCTTCATGCGATTACTGTTCAACAAAAGTCCAAAAGCCTTCATGAAAATATCCGCAGACTCGCTGCGTTTTATATCGCGTGCGGAATTGATCCTGCGGTTTCCACTATTTTTGTTCAATCGCGAGTATCAGGACACGCTGAACTCGCTTGGATATTAAATACGCTGGTGAAAGTTTCGGAGCTTGAGCGTATGACGCAATATAAAGATAAATCCAATCAACATCGGACGAATATTAATGCCGGTCTTCTTGATTACCCGGTACTTATGGCGGCTGACATCCTGCTTTATGATACCGATGTCGTGCCGGTGGGGGAGGATCAATCACAACATGTTGAACTTACATGTACGTTAGCACGGCGATTGAATACCCAGTTTGGAAATGTTTTGAAAGTTCCAAAATTGAAGTTGTGTGTGGAAACAGCGCGTATTGCAGCACTGGATGATCCTTTGAAAAAGATGAGTAAGAGCGCATCGAGTGCTATGAATTATATTGCTCTTGACGATGCCTCCAAAACCATACAGCAAAAGTTTCAAAAAGCAGTGACAGACTCTGGTCGGACGATTGTTTTTGATCCGAAGCGACCCGGGCTATATAATCTTTTAACGATTTATAAAGCTTTTACCGATGAATCCGAACAGGCGATTGAAGAACACTTTCGTGGGAATGGGTATGCAGCACTTAAACAAGAAGTTGCTCGCGTCGTGATTCAGGCGCTTGAACCTATTCAAGATCGCTATCATGCGTTACTTGATCGTCGATCTGAACTTGAACAGATACTTGACGCAGGAACGAAGCATGCTCATGCGATCGCGCGGGTTACGCTTGAAAGAGTTTTTCGTGCTCTTGGTCTTGGGTAAAAAAAAGAGCCTATACTTTTGCACTCTTATAGAAATGCGGAGGAGGGCACGATACCGCGAGACTGGTTGTGGCGAACCAGTTTCGTTAGCGTGCAGCTTGAAAGCTGAGCGCATACATTATAGGCTGTGTGTATTATAGTTGTTTGTAAATTCTCGTCAAGTTAGCCATACTTTGTTGACGATTTTTGTGTTTATTGGTAACTTTAAACTTGATAATTCCGTGCGCTCTCGGCGCAGGGAGACTGGATCCGCAGATTTGTAAAGATCACGGTATGGTATATGCTGTAGTTCTGGGAATGTCGTTCCTGATTTTCCTTTGATTAACAAGAGTTTCAATCTTTCGTATTCCGGAAACGATTTGTGACATTACAAGAGCTTCGCATACAACATCCTTGTTTTCACTATCGGTCGTTCGCATATGCCCTGAAGGGCGAGATACTTCAGCTTGATTTTGTATTTGAACTTGAACCTGATATTATCTTTCAGCCACGGACTTTCATACATGGTCTTGATATCACGCGTTTTTCTACGCTTCGTCCGCAGCTATTGAATCATTTTATTTTTCATCTCGGTCTGCTTGAATTATTGAGTTATTGGAAGACAGCGTGTTCTCCTGTGATTGAGATCGCTTCCGGTGTTTTGGATGAAGCGCAGATTGCTTGGTGGCAGGATTTATTTTTACAGGGTCTTGGTGAGTTTTTCTATGTCAATCAAATTGATTATACCGCTCCTGACTTTGTGCGTTTTAAGGTTCTGCCTCACACACGGGCGTATACCGAAAGTGATAGTACTCCACAATGTTTTCAAGGGAGTCTTGATGCCAAACGGATACTTGTGCCTGTTGGGGGAGGTCGTGACTCTATCGTTACATTAGAGTTTCTGAAAAAGACTCCGCATGAACTTTCTGCTTTTCTGATCAATCCAACACAAGCGCAACGTGATGTAGTGCAAATCAGTGAATTGACCCGTCAGATTATTGTTGAGCGTAGATTAGATTCGAAACTTTTTGATTTGAACGCTGCTGGATACTTGAACGGTCATGTGCCCATTTCTGCGTATTATGCGTTCTATGCGTGTTTTGTCGCAGTTCTTTTAGGATACAAATTCGTCTCGATTTCGCAGGAACGTAGTTCGAACGAAGGAACAGTCGATTTTTATGGCTTGTCTGTGAATCATCAATATTCGAAGACATTTGAATTTGAAGAGAAATTTCGTAAGTATTTCACCTCTGTGTTAGCTTCTGATTTGGAATATTTTAGTTTGTTACGCCCGTTGTATTCGGTGCAAATTTCCAAGATTTTTGCGAATACGCCAAAATACTTTCCTGTTTTCCGCAGTTGCAATCGCGGACAAAAGACGAATACATGGTGTGGGGTTTGTGCGAAATGCTTGTTTACATACGCATCGTTGTTTCCTTTTGTATCGGAATCAGTTTTGCAGAGTATTTTCGGGGCCGACATATTATCGAAGTCCGAGCTTCGTGAGACCGCATTAGAGCTCATCGGTAAGCGCCCAGCGAAACCCTTTGAATGCGTCGGTACGTTTGAGGAAAATAAAGTTGTTTTCTTTTTGTGTATGCAAAAATTTCAAAAGTCGTATGCAGATAAGCCGTTGCCATCGGTACTTGGCGTCGTTTCTGCGGCACTTGTGGAAGAAACCGATATGGCGCAGCGTGCGCAGGCGCTTCTGAGTTCCTGGAATACGCAACATCATGTGCCAGAGCAGTTTGCCGAGCTCCTCCATGCTTTTGTTGAATGATTTGGAGTCATCAATCAGACATGTTAGAGTGCAAATATTATGCTACAAATTTTAGAATCACTTGCTCACAAAAATATTCTTATTCTCGGTTTCGCTCGAGAAGGCGTTAGTACGTTGAAGTTTCTCAGGAAAATATTTCCTAAAAAAGTCATTGGCATTGCTGATGTTTTACCTGAATCACAACTTTCTTCTGCAGCGCGCGAGTTGCTTGCGCAAGAACAACATTTTGTGAAAACGTACTTTGGTTCAACGTATCTTTCGCAACTTTCTGATTACGATGTAATTTTTAAGGCCTCTGGGATTCCACCGAGTATGCCGGAATTGCAGCAATCTCAAAAGCAAGACGCGCGTGTGCTCTCCAATGTCTCTTTGTTTTTTGATCTTTGTCCGGGCACGATTATTGGAGTGACAGGTACAAAGGGCAAGAGTACGACATCGGCATTGATTGCCTCTGTGCTTTCGCGAGGCCAATCAGACGTTCGACTCGCTGGGAATATCGGGATTCCACCGCTGGAAAGTCTTCAAGGCGCGACGCGCAAAACTTTGTTTGTATTAGAATTATCGAGTTTTTATCTCGCGGGGCTTGAAAAAAGTCCGCACGTTGCCGTAGTTCAAAATATTGTCTCCGAACACGGGGATTATCATGGCAGCTTTCAAGCGTACATTAAAGCGAAATCGAAGATTGTTCGTTATCAAACAACGCAGGATATTGTGATTTTTAATGCTGATTTTTCGTTGCCATTACAGATCGCTCTCCAGTCTTCTGCACAAAAATTTTCGTTTTCGTTCACATCTTCACAAGCTCATTGTTTTGTAGAAGATGAATTTTTTGTTTGGAATCACAACGGTAAAAAAGAGAGAATCTTTCCTTGTCGTACGATGTCACTCCTCGGGAAATTCAATCGCTATAATGTGATGCCGGCGATTGTCCTCGGAAAACTCTTTGGTGTAACGAATCACGATATCGCTGACGCTGTATCCCATTTTCAGCCTCTCAAGCATCGTCTGAATTTCGTTGCCGATATTCAGGAGATTGATTTTTATGATGACAGTCTTTCAACGGTTCCTGAAGCCGCTATTGCAGCGTTAGAAACTTTTGCAGGACGGGATATAGTTTTGCTTGCCGGCGGTTTTGATCGTGGACAAGATTATACGCAGCTTGCGGAGAAGATTATGGAACTGCATGTGAAAGCGCTTGTACTTTTTCCAACAACAGGCGAGCGTCTCTGGGAGTGTGTGCAGCGTATAGGTAGCGGTCTGCAAAAATCACTTCCTGCGCATGTTTTTGTTTCTAACATGCAAGAAACGGTTACGCAAGCAATTGTATTTGCAGAGAGGGGTGACGTTGTGCTTCTGAGTCCTGCAGCCCCAAGTTTTGGCATGTTCCGCAATTATACAGATCGCGGTATGCAGTTTCAGGAGGCTGTAAAAATTTTAAAAAAAGTTTAAGCCCTCGTTTCGTCTGCGGCTTGCATGTGACCTCCTTATGTAGTCTGTAGAGTGTTTTGAACTCATTGTTACGGCAACGGGTTCTGTTTTGGATTTATAGATGCGTTTTGTATCTTTGTCAAATACACGGCATCGTAGAACAGCGAAAACTGTTATTTTTGCATTTATACACGTGTGAAATTTTTGTTATTATCCACGTATGAGTGCAAGAATTTCTTGTGTTTTTGCGTCGCGAAGTTCTGGGGTATCAGCTTCGAGATTCAACCGAAGTTTTGGTTCGGTGTTGGATCCGCGTACGTTGAACCAGAAGTCCGGATATTCAAAAGTTATGCCGTCGAGCGTATCGAGGCGCGCGTCTTTGAAATGTTCCTTGAGACGCACAAGAACTGCATCTTGATCGCGCACTTCAGAATTTGTTTCTTCAATCGCATAGTATTTTTGATACTTGCGGACGAGTTCAGAAAGTTTCTTCCCTGTTTGAGACAGTATTTCCAATACGATGAGCGCGGTGATGAACGCGCTATCGGCACGGAAGTTGTCGATATAATAAAAATGTCCGGAATGCTCGCCAGCAAATATCGCTCCGGTTTTTTGCATGCGTTCTTTAATGAAGGTATGACCGACGCGCTCGCGAATTGCTTGACCGCCGAGCGTCCGTATTGTTTCCTGTACGATTTTACTGCATGACACATTGTAAATAATTGAAGCGCCACGGTGTTTCTCTAACATACTTTCGGCGATCATCGCCACGATCATGGAACTGTGAATGCGCCCGCCGTTTTCATCAATAAAGTAAATTCTATCAGCGTCTCCATCAAACGCCATACCAAAATCGGCCTTAGTTTCCCGTACTTTCCGAATCAGATCCTGTACGTTTTCAGGCTCGATAGGACTTGGTTGATGATTGGGGAAGGTTCCATCGAGTTCAAAATACAAAGGAATAATTGTTAACGGTAATCCTTTGAATACGAGCGATGTAAGTTTACCGGCCATGCCGTTTCCGGCATCAATTGCTACTTTCATGGGTCGAATCGCTTGTGTGTTAATGAACGACTGCACATGCTGTACGTATTTTAGAAGCACATCTTTTTTCTCTACACCTCCACCGTCTTGTGTGACGAATTTTTCTTGCTCAACGGTTTTTTTTATATCTTGGAGGCCAGTATTTTCATTGATAGGTACCGCACCTGGTAGGCAAAATTTAATACCGTTCCAATCCGGTGGATTATGTGACGCGGTCAACATAATGCCGCACGCTTGATATTTTCCAGAGGCAAAAGATACGGTATCCGTACTTACAAGTCCGATGTCCCAAACTTTCGCGCCGCTTTCGACAAGTCCATCGATAAGCGCTTGTGAAAGTACTGGCGTGGAAATGCGCATATCATATCCCACAATAACTTTTGGGACCGATTTTAATTTTTTTTGTACGAATGTCACGAACGCCTTGCCGATGTTACGCGCGAGTGCGTCGCTTAAATCTTTAGGATACACGCCGCGAACATCATACGCTTTAAAGAGTCCTTCTGGGACACGCATAGATTATTTATTTAATGATTCGCAGTATTGTTTTTTGAGTCGCATGATTGCATGAAAGCCCCAAGCTATGAATACGAAACCCATAATCCAACCGATGAATGGAATACTTGAAAGAATCGTCACGATGAGCATTCCAACAATAGTCGGAAGCACAAGAGAGGGAAGTGAAGTTTGAGTCGGATTGTTTGCTAGCGCTGCTTTGCCGTTTGATTTTGTTTTTTTCGTCTTTTCCTCTTTCTGATTTTGTTTTTCGATTTGCATGCGTTTGAATATTTTTGCTCCAATAGCGATGCCCGCGAGAATGTTTGCAAAATAGAGGAGCATCAAATATATTGCGCCTGTGATCAGAGCGAGCGGAATGCCCACAATAGTAATCATGAGCACAAAAATTGCGAGCGGTGTGAATATGATCCATAGTATGCCGTAGCCAATATTTTTTCCGGGAGTTTCCCAGAAACTTTTTACTGCGCGCATCGTAAGTTTAGGAGCAATAGTGATACCTAAGAGCGCAAGAATAAGCATACTGATAAATCCGATCGCCCAGAAGGAGAGTAGCGCAGTTGGCCAATACGCTTTTGGTTTTTTGGTGATTTTCGGTTCCTTGTATTCAAGGTCACCTTTGACCTTGTCTGTATCGAACGAAAGCCTTTTTGGCGCGCGGTAAGCGAGATCACCGCCGATACTCGCGTTTTTTTGGAGTGTGAAAGTTTTTTCTATTTCAGCTCGCACATCACCTCCTACGGTGCCGTTGAGATTCACTTCTCCGGCGCTGATATCCATGTGGCCGTTAATTTTTCCTTTGAGATTAGCAAGTCCTGTGCCGGCAGTTAATGTCCAGCCTATTTCAGCATCGTTGAGCATCGTGAGTGTGCCGCTTGCGAGCAATGCATTTTTTCCGACCGTTGAATTGAGAATAATATTTGCTCCTGCGGCTCGAAGATTGTTTTCGATTGGTCCATTGATCGTAATTTCCGCACCCGCGACGTGAACGCTACCTTTCACTTCGCCGTTGATGTCAACGGAGGATCCAGCAGCGATAACATCGCCAATAACCGTTCCGTTGATGATGATTGTTGTTCCAAAAGCAACGACATCACCTTCCACGTTGCCGTCGATGATGACTTGTTCACCAAAGCCGTAGAAGTTGCGGTCAACTGTTTCGTCGGTTGGCACGCGAATAAAGGAGTTACTTGTCGCGTAGGCGATCGTTACTCCTGTTATGAGAAAAAAAACGGTAATGCTTACAAAAAGAAATATTTTTTTCATAGGGAGTTTTATAATTGTTTTTCCCCACGTTTTTGGTGTAGGGTTTTCATTGTATTGCTTTATTTTATGCGATGCATTGCTTATAGTGATAACTTTACCTTAGCATAAAGGAAGCTTGTAGAAAAGCCAAGATTATCAAGCGCATTTGATCGAGTTTTCATAAAGGGACTGTCGCCGAATACGCTTTCGTCTGTGAAAAAGAAATCGTGATCATAAAAAGAGGAGGAAGACTCTCCTTTCTCAGCACACTGTGCCCTGTCAGTGCTTCGAAAGCGAGAGTCTTCCTCCTCTTTTTTCTATGATTGAAATTCACTTTCACAGACGAAAGCGTATTCAGCAACAGTTCCATAAAACATTTGTCCGACTTAAGTATGATTCTCAAGTCGGACGACGAAGAATATTTGTAGTTCCGTTTTTTTTTAGTTTCTGTTGCGTTGATTGTGTATTTCACAACCGAAGCCGTGCGTCGGTGTTAATACGGACCGATGTGTCGGATGAAGAAAGTATCACCGCGAAGGCCAACAGCAAGCCTCCATTGCACGAAAATGCTGCGTACTGCGCTCAGAACCTTTTCGTTTTCCTGCAGTACGCGGCTCTGCTTTGACTCCCGCAGTTGTTTGAGAGGAAATATTTTTTCCTCCTTCAGATGTGGAAAATTATCGATGAGGAATTTAAAAAGTTTTACAGCTATTGCCTTGGCAATCTTTTGTTCTTCACTGTTTATTTCTTTCGACATCTCGCTACTCCTTTTGTGGAATGCATTCGTAAAATGTTGGAACGATCCAAGTGTACCTTCAGGATATGATTCCCCGACATTTTTGGCAAGTGCATTACAAACTGTTATGTTTTGAATACCTCGTCCGTTAAGAGTTTCCAAAATGGAAGAAATAGCACACGAGTATTATGCATCTGTGCCTTGTGTGTATCCCAGCCGCTGTGTATCACAAGATCCTTCTGGGGGTGTTTTTTATAAAATTTGCGAGTGATTGTGTTATTATCGGCTGTTCTCGTAATTTGTATTTCATCTATGAAAACGTAGCCTTTGTTTTTTTCCGAACTCGAGCTCCAGTTTATTTATGGACGTTTCCTGTGATGTAAAATATTGTTTATCAGTTTCAAAATCCAGACTCAGAAAAAGCGTGGACTGTCCTTGTTGGTTCAGTTCAGTTTGTCACATCTCCATGAGAGTCGTTTTTCCTACTTGTCGTGGTCCAATAATGATCGAAATTTCTGGTTTCGTGAGGTGTTTACGCACTTCTTCTACGATCGTTCTTTTGATGAAACGGACCATATTTGTACTTTTTATTAACTCTATTTCATTTTAGCACGATATTTTTATAGGTCACGTACTTTTTTGTATTTTGGGTCTGTCGCCGAATACCATTTCTGCTGCAATCGTAGAATTTCGGTCAGCATCGTTTCAAAATTTTTCGGCTTATATTCCATATAAACC
>Ga0156112_108_pt1 | contig 12480 bp, 8 predicted proteins | sample RifCSPlowO2_02_FD_107765 | JGI IMG/M metagenome (GOLD analysis project Ga0156112, IMG submission 107765) | Candidatus Kerfeldbacteria bacterium RIFCSPLOWO2_02_FULL_42_19
AAAAAGGCTTGGTGGTTCATCTGATAGACACATGTGACTATTGTATAGAGGGGTGGGGAAATCAAGTTATCATCCAGATACAGGACGGGAACTTTATTCGGCTCTCCCATTTTCAGGATGTATTTATAAGACTAGGAGAATAGACCTGTCCCTTAATAATATTCTTGGAAAAGCATAGTCACCCCATCTTTGTGAGATGTCTATGCCTGTTCAAGATGGAAGTTCCACAGTCCCGCACAGACCATATTCATGCGGTCATCGAAGTTCGGTAAACGATTGCGATAGATATCACTCACTGCTTGAAAGCGTTTCCAGCCAGCAATGGCATGTTCTACGATAACGCGAATACCGGCGATAAGCCGGTTGTTTTGTTTTTGTGCGAATGTAAGAGGTTTTCGTTTGGTTGCTTTCTGAGGCATCATCGTGTTCGCGTGTTGGTGTTGTATTCCCTGAAATCCCGTATCTGTCCAAACCGTTACATCCTCGGGTATGACGGATATGAGATGATGTTTATCCGTAATACGCTTGTCATGACGTCTTCCACTTTTGGTTTTACTGAGGAAAAGTATGCGTTTTTTTTCAGTCGTCAGGAGTATATTCTTTCTGGTGGTCGCTTTCTTTTTTCCAGAATACAATTTCCTTTGCTTTTTAGTGTTTTTTGGACGTTGTACCCGTCTCTCTGTGCCATCCAGAAACACATCTTTCAGTTCTGGAATCTTCTCAAACACCTCTTCTAAAGAAGTGGCCTTACGTGCAGGAAGTACGAGCTTTCTCCCTAATGTTCGTTCCAGCACGGGTAAAAGGAGCTGAACAGAGTCACCACATTTACTGCGTTGATGCTCAGAAAGCACGGAGAAAACATCATAGGTGGAGTATATTTTCAAATACATCAGTATATACAGCAATTTATCAAGATCTGTGGGCAGATCGCCCTTTCTGCCACCACCAACCTTTCGTTTTCGATGAGGATGGAGTTCATAACGATACGCGAGGAGACACTGACTGAAGAGGGGTAATAATCTCAATATTTCCTCCCGACTCATGCCAAATATTGCTTTACAGAGACGAGGATTTTGTAAAATTTTGTCTTTGTTGTGCAGCATATCGAAATATTTATCTTTTTTTCAGTATCTCATACTTTTTTATTGAGGGACAGGTCTACTGGTTGCTTTGATCGCCTCGTGAGCATTGCGTTTTGGTCGGTAACCATATGAGGAATTAAGGAATAAGGGCTCAAAGATTGGTTCTAGAATTTTAGCCACTGCGAATTGAATCACTTTGTCCATCACCGTGGGTATGCCCAACGGTCGCAGTTTCCCGTTGCTCTTGGGAATGAATACCCTGCGCACTGGTTGCGGTCGGTACTTCCTTGCTTTCAATTGTTGCACGACGTCTGCGATTGCCTGTCTGATTTCTGTTTCGGTGTAGCTCTCTTTGGTACGCTGGTCTACTCCTGCGGCTTTGCCGCGTTCAAGTTCTTGAAAACACTCATACAAATATTTCTCGTCATTCAGAAGATGAATGAGTGAGGTGAACTTGAGGATACGGTCAGCCGCTGTTTTCTTGGTTATCAAAGAAAGTTTGGCTTTGGTTGTTTTGTCCATCACTGGGTATGGCATAAAGTTAGTCCTTTCCTTGGTACTGTTTAGACAATCCCTTCCCCGTGCCCCCACACCTATTCATAGGTGGTGGGGGCGTGCTAAACCCATTACAGGCAAACGTTGGGTACTACGGATTGTTCTGACTCCTTGCCTGTTCATTCGCCTCTCCCTTGATCTTTTCGAGCTTGTTTGAGGCGGTTCTCGACCTTTCCCGAAACAGACAAGGTCTCCCAAGTTCCTGAACACTGCTTTCGTGCGCATGCCGTGGACTTCGACCCCGAGGGGATAAGAGAGCGCTTGCCTTAAACGCGCTCCCTCATAACTGACTTCCCCATGAATTCACAAGGTCGTCTCCCCTGATAAGGGGTATTACGGGGCTCAATAACCTTCACGCTTTCGCATTACGGCCTGCGTACTCCTTCCCTCTGGCTTCACCACATCTGTTGCCAGTATGTAGCGCAGAGTTCTGTACTATCCTGTTGGCTGGACTTTGGATAGGTCGGACTTTAACCGACTGCATTGTTCAAGCTTGCTTGGCACACGAATTCCTTCCCCCTCCCCCCAGTATGAGAGAATGGGAGTAGTGGGTGTGAAAAAGTTCTGTGGTATGGTGAAGGGTGGAGATACGGAATGCCTACCCCAGACCTGCCACATTTTGTAGGGCTCATAGGGGATTGCAACGTGTCTCCTCCCTTCACCACCATGAACCAATAGCATATTGCCATCCGCCATTGACGGACAAGGCTCAAAATACTGGGTTTTCAGTGGTGAATGTTTTCACGCCTTGGTAACACGTGCAAACTCTTATTCACCATTCACTTTCTACGCCTATGCACAAATGTGACACCCCACCTCGGCATCAACTCCTGTATATTGGTGTTGATGTTCATAAAGACACCCACACCGCGGTCGCTACCAATGCCTTTGGAGAAAAACTCTTTGAAAAAGTTATCTCCAACTCAAAAGAAGATTTTCAGACCTTGGTTGCCCTGTCGAAAAAGGTATCCGCTTCTCACTCCTTGTTCCCGGTTTTTGGACTCGAAGACAGTTACGGTAATGGTATTCGTCTGGCTCACTATCTTTCCTCACAAGAAGTCATGGTAAAAATGGTACCACCCGTGCTCACCGATGTGTTCCGTACATACGAAACACATCCAGAAAAAAATGATTCACTGGATGCGTTCGCGGCAGCAAAAGTCTTGATCCAGAGGATTGACACACTGCCTTCCTACACCATAACAAAACAAGACGAACTTTCCAAGGATATCAAAGAACTGGCTTGAGATAGGGAATTTCTCATAAAAGAACAGACACGAATGAAGAACCAGTTACACCGACTCTTGCATAAGGCATACAATGGGGGGTATCGGAAAAAATTTAAGGATCCGTTTTCCGTAAAGGCTCTGCGATATTGGAAAACACATCCAGTGCCAACCGATACCAGCGACATTCCAGGGGATGTTGTCATTCTGAAAAAACAGATCAAAAGGAAAGTGAAACGCCTCATGGATATTCGGGAAGGGACACAAGAGTTGGAAGGAGAACTCGGGGAGCTCATGAAGATGACCGGACAGAAACTAACAACACTCAATGGATGTGGAACGGTGCTCGCAACCAAGGTGATGGCAGAGGTGAGAGATGTGAAGCGATTCCATTCACCGTCAGCACTTGCGAAGTATGCCGGACTTGCTCCGCGAGAACGCTCATCAGGGAATACTTTCAGACATGTGAAGACGAAAGCAGGAACAGGAAATAGAAGACTCAATATGGCGATTCACCGAATCGCACTCTCACAGATTTCACGGTCAGGGAATCAAGAAGCAAAGACCTATTTTCAGAGAAAGATTTCTGAAGGGAAGACCAAAGGCCAAGCGTTGTGTTGTCTTAAACGAAGACTCGTTGACATTATGTATATGATGCTCAAGTACCAAAAACCTTATCAGTACAGAGCATAAAAAACTCACCAATCACAGAACAATTCTTCTTATCCACAGAAAAAAGTTGACATAGCATATCCCCTCCTTCCGCCTCGCCCTCGCTTCGGCTGGCGGCGAAAAAATTTAGAGTACGCTATCGAAGTATCCGCACTCGGTTTCGACAGCCGGATAGAATTTTGCGTTTCTTAACCTAAACCAGCGGTCGAGAGCATCTTTCCAAAATATAATCGGATGATCGGCAAGAAAGGTAGCGTAAGAGATTTTATCGGGATTGTAAAAACTTTGATAAATTTCGTTGTACATAGGATCGTTAGAATTACTCAACTCGTAGAAATCTCCAGCCGAATCAATCGTGCCACTTTTCTTGATTTTACCCTCAATGCCTTTTTGGACATCGTATTCTCTTGGCGGACATACTCGCGGTGATATTGGCGTGTAATTTGCCGTAAAGATACCGCCGCCAGCAAGGCGTAAATTTAACGTGGCAGATTGAACAAGAAAGCCAGTTTTGTTGTCATCTGAGAGTGAAAATGGAAATTGTAAGCGATAAAGTTTCAAAGTTCCGTCTGGTAATCTCGCGATGAAATATCCATCATCTGTTTCCTCATACAAAATTCCATATTGGGGGTGTCTAATATCAGATTTTAGATTGCGCGCAGTATATTTTTGAGTGCTTTGGTTCCAGTTACCTCTCTCAATATAATCTTTAAACATGGTAGCCGGACTAAAATCTTCTGCTTCAAAATTCAGAGTTTTGCCAGCATATTGTACTGATAACTTTGTAGGAAATCTCAAGGCGGGAACATCATATTGGCCAGTTTCGACAAAAAATACTTTATCGGATTGGTCAATTTCATTTGATAAATTGGTGAGAAGAACCAATCCCTGTTTTACCCTATTATCAATAACACGATAGTAGAACGAACCGCACGGACCCAGACAAGCACGAGCAATCACATAAAATTTATCATTCTGAAAGGGCGCGCTTGTAACTGTGCCAACTTGATATACAGCATAGAGATCGTCAATTTTTATACCTTCCCATGCGTTAGGGTCTTTTACGGATAGACCAATCGTTGATGGGCTAACTTTTACTGGTTCTGATAGCCAGTTGACCGAGATATCTCCTACCTTGGGCTGAGTTGTGGGTGGCGGAGTTTCTGTGACCGGAGGGGTTTGAGTTTCTTGATTTACGATTGGTGTAGGCGTAGCAGCTTCTTTTTGTTTATAGAAATTCATTGCCGCAAAAACAACAACACCGCCCACAAGAGGAAGAATTACATAAGGCAAGTAGCGCAAAAATTTTTGTTTATTTTCAGGCGTTAGTTCTGGAGGAGTCATTTGCGGCGGTGTTGTTTGATTTTCCATAGTTTTATAAAAATTAATTCCTAGGCACTACTATCATACCACTTTTTATCTCTTCAATCAAAGCAGAGTCGCTACGGGTTGATAAGTCACCTAACCACTCCTGCGCTCTTGCGCCAGTCATAAGCGATGGTTGGCTTTGAACAATATTAATTGGGAAAAGTCGGTATATTACTTCTTGATCATTTAGTGTTGTGCCGATAGTCAATCCCTCTTTGGTGTATTTTGAAAAATACTGGTCGAAAATAAAGTTGCCCAATGAGTAAAAAATAATTTTGTTTTTATACTGCTCTATTTCCTGAACCACATGCGGGTGATGGCCGATAATTAAATCTGCGCCACTGTCAATCAAATTATGAGCAACAATCTTTTGAAAGTCATTAGCTTTCAAAGCATATTCTTCGCTCCAGTGAATATTGACTACAACAAAATTATTTTTTTCTTTAAAATTTTTGACAAGCTCGTACGCTTCTTGTTCTTTTGGATACGGCCCAGTGAAATTAAACGAGGCAAACGCAATTTTTTGGCCACGAACATCCTTTGTCGCGACTTTAGTTCCTTCAATTTTTGAAGGATGGCCGGAAGTATCTATTTCAAATTGCTTGAGAAAACCGCTTGTTTCTTTCAGTCCATTTTCGCCATAATCAAGAGCGTGATTATTGGCGAGAGAAACTAGACTAAAATTATTAAGGCGAAGGGTTTTTGCCACTCTTGGCGAAAACGAAAATTTAGTAGAAAAATCCGGTGTTTGCTTATGGTCTGTTATAATCGTTCCCTCAAGATTTCCAGAAACAATATCTATGCCCCTTAAAAACTGACTGATTTTTTCAAATGGATAGTTTTCGCCAGCACTATTCATCAAAGTTTCTACATATCTGCCAAGCATAATATCCCCGACTGACAACAATGTCGCGGTAGAATCTGTGCTGTTCTGTCCGCTCTCACGAAAAACTAAACCTACATAGCTCGTCGTTTCAGGAGCCGTATTTTCTGATGTTGAAAGTTTTGCGGAATTGCTGTGTCCAACCAATTCAGATTTTTTCGCATTCTTTAATTCTGAAACCGATGAGACAATATACAGACATTGCCAGCAATCAACCTCTAAGTTTCTGAAATTACTCCTATCAAATGCAGAAATAACGGCGATACTTGTTGAATCGTGTAAGTCAGCGGCTAATGAAGGGAGATAGTGCGAAAAATCACTACTTGCAATTATAACAACATTACTGTCAGTTTTACTTAAAAAATGGGAAATTTTATCTAAAGTAATTTTGCTTGTGATTGCGGAGACGGCAATAGGAACGATTTTAGTCTGCGGAGAAAGTTTTTTGATATATGGTACTAATCCAGTGACACCGTGTTCGTGGTTCAAAAGTTCATCGTCAAATTCAATATTTGAGGGGAGTTCATTTATCAATTTTCCTCGAAAAGAAGTGTCAACCAAAACACCACCAAAGTTACTTTTGGCGGTAGTCGTGAAATTACTTTTGGCCACTCCCCAATGATCTGGGCTGACTAAAATTATTGTTTTTGGATTTTGGTTGCCGACTATTGTAAACAATTTTTGTATAATTTCATCAGCAACTAGGTGGTGAGGAACGATTCCACCGACAACCACATCTATATTTTTATCGGGCGTATTATGAGGTTGCGAATTGAAAAATGTGGCAATTCCAAAATAGCCAACGCAAAAAGAGACTAGTATCAATATAAATTTAGAAAATTTGTGCATAACCATCTCAATTATACGCTTTTATTCTGATTTGATTAACTCCGTCGCCAAGATTTTTTCGCCGCCAGCCGAAGCGAGGGCGAGGCGGAAGGAGGGAGTTGGGGGAGGAAACTTTTTGCCCGTGAGCCGTCCGAAGCCCTGCCGCCTGCCGAACGTTCTCGGCAGAGACCCGCAGAAAAATGTTCTCATCCTTTTAGAAAAAAATCGGGCGGGCGCAAATCAGAAAAGCGAAGAACATTTTTCTGCGGGGCACGCGAGCCCCGAAGCAAAGCCGAGCTTGCTACGGGGTAAACTCCGCGAGCGGCGGCGGGGTTGACGCTCGGACGGCTCGATAGAGTAGATTCCTCGTCCTGCATTTGCAAGACTGGAACCCCTCACTGAACCGTACGTGAAGATTTCCCTCATACGGCTCTTCGATAAACAGTGTTCACCAAGATGGATAGAGTGCGCACGTGATTTTCGGTTGAGGCAATGGATAGCGTTCGAGGTATCTGCGAAACTGTTCCCAATTCCAGCTTTTCCTCTGACTCCTACGATTAAGCCACTTGAAGACCAACTGTTCTGTTTCGCACTCAAAACTGCGCAGTCGTCTGAGGTTGCCACTCACGCCGTAATACTGGTAATGCCCTTGGAGTTTAAGCGAGAGTGTGTTCCACAGGTCGGGTAATGCTCGCATATTCTTCATTGATCGCATCCATTCTTTAAGACGTTTCACCGAGGATTGATACTTCTGTTTACTGGTTTTGTGCCTGACCACGAATGTTCCTTTTCTTGTCCGACTGCAATAGTGCGTGAATCCCAGAAAGGTAAAGGTCTCTGGCTTGCCCTTTCCTCGTTTGGCTCTGCGCTCTCTGGCGAATCTGCCGAACTCAATCACGCGGGTTTTGTCTTCTGCGAGCGTAAGATTGAACTTCGCAAATCGTTCCTTGATTGACTGGACAATCCTTTGAGCCTCCTCGGGGTACTGGCAGCCCAGACCGTCCGAGAACTGTTGTGTCAATCATGCACAAGGGGTGTCTTTGGGACAGTGTTGAGGTTTGCGTCCTTCGTTAGGACACATACCCCAAGATTGTTCCAAGCTGGATGCCTTTTGTTCTTCCGTCCTCATATTCCGCGAGTCTTTTGAGCCACTGCTTCATCTTTTTGATGTTATGGGCAATACTCACCAGACCCAACTCCATGAGGCATTTGGATTTTCCTCGTAGGTGGAAGGTTCTGAAGTGCATGTTGCGTTTAATGTCTCCAAAGGTAGGTTCAACATCTTCTCTTCTTCGTTTCATCATCTTTTTCCCTTCATCCGACAAGAGCCGCGTTCTCTGTCGTGCCTTGTATGTCTCCAACTCGACATCGGGGTCTTGTGGAGGGTGATACACTCCTTTTCTCCGTTCGATCATTTCGTTGTTGAACGTGTTGTACGGAATAAAGGCCGCGATGCGTTGATTCTTAAGAAATCGGTAATTCATCTTTGATCCATACCCTGCGTCCGCGATGAGGATCTCCGGAATGTTTCCGGTGTCTTTTTTTAAGATCTTCATCATCGGCTTTAAGAGTCGTTGATCATTTCGGTTGGAGGAAAGATCGTACGCCAGAATGACCTGGTGTTCACTGGCAACTTGAGCGTTGTATCCTGGAGCGATGTATCCTTCCTTCATGAGCATCATGGTGGCATCGTTGTCGGTTGAACTCATGGAATTGCCGTCTTTTCGCATGGTTTTGAGCTTTTGACGGAGATCGGTTTTCCTGGCTTCAAGTTTGTGTTCGTTCCTCCGGAGGGTTTCTTTTCTTCGTTGCATCTGGTGGAGTTTCTTTTGGATCTCCTTCGCATCTATTCCCGTCGACTGCTCGGTTTTATTCCCCAAGAGCTTTTCCTCTTCTCGATCGATCTGTTCCGCTTCAGCCAACATCTCATCCACGCGTTGTTCCAGAGAGGCTTTGGTTTTGAGAAGCGTCTTTCGATAGCGCATTTTGTTTCCGGAAGCATCGGCTCGAAAGCTCGTTCCATCCAGAGAGACCTTCCCGATCCTCACCATTCCCAATTCTTGGCAGAGTTTCAGTACCTCCAGAAAGACGTTTTTCACATCCACCAACTTCACTTTTCTGAAATCTGCGATGGTCCGGAAGTCTGGAGTTTGTCTACCCGAGAGCCACATGAACACAATATCTTCGTTCAGTCGGTTCTCAAGCTTTCGGGAACTCCGGATACCCAAAGCGTAGCCATACACCAGAACCTTCAACAGCATCTTGGGGTGATACGCATGTTGTCCCATTGCGGAATATGTTGTTTCAATGAAAGAGAGATCCATCTCCTCGATGACCTGATGGATGAGTCTGGCAATGTGATCTTGGGGAATGGATGTTGCAAGGTCTTGAGGTAAAAGCTGGATTTGATTTTGAGCGTACGTTTTGAACATAGGGTTGATAGAATGAGGCGAATAATAGCTTCATTATATCATGTTTCTGTTCAGAAATCTTGGTGAATGAGGTGAAGTTTTCGGACAGTCTGTACGGCCTGCGTACTCCTTCCCTCTGGCTTCACCACATCTGTTGCCAGTATGTAGCGCAGAGTTCTGTACTATCCTGTTGGCTGGACTTTGGGTAGGTCGGACTTTAACCGACTGCATTGTTCAAGCTTGCTTGGCACACGAATTCCTTCCCCCCACACCCAGTATGAGAGGAGAACTCGAACCTCAAAACATAAAACCCCGGCATATATATCCGAGGTTTGGATGAAGAAAAGATCAAGGTTCTGTGCACAGAAAGTGCTATGCGAGCGTTTGTATTTTTGTTACTCTGGTGGGTTTTTACGGTCCAAACTTCATCTGCTGTATTCTGGCATTATTACCAGAGAACAGCACAAACTGATTTCCTGAAAAAGGATGAAGAAAACTCGTGAGAGAAGAAGGGAGTTGGGCGTATTCCACCGGTATCCGTGAGGTCAGATCTTCTGAAGTCCAGACGTGACTCACAGGATCAAAGATGAGATGCTGCACACGGGCATTCTCTCCTAAGAAAACAACGTGCTGCAGACCTTGAAAAGGATCAGTGAAGCAGGATGGGTGTGAACCAAGGGCTGCGTAGGCTACAGCAGCCTGCGCAGAAAGGTCCAGACTGCTCCACTGATGAGTGATGGCGTCTTGTTCCAATTGATAGATTCTTTGATCAATACCAGTGAACAGAACGCGTTGGTTTCCAGTGAAAGGATCGAAGTAACCAATGGGTTCAGAGGTGGGGTCAGCGTATTCCACGGGAGCAAGGGAGGTAAGATCGAGGGAAGACCAGGAACGAGAGGTGGGGTGAAAGAGAAACTCCTGTATTCTGCGATTTTCACCAGTAAAGATCACGAAACGCTCTCCGGTTGTTTCATTGCCAAAGGCGAAGGGAGAGGTGCCAGAGGCAGCATAGGGTACTGGGGCTAAGGAAGTGAGGTCAGAAGCGGAAACCGCAAGGATGTTTCCACGAGCATCTTCCTCAATAGTGAACTCCTGGATTCTCCTATTCTCAGCGGTAAAGACCACATAGCGAAGACCAGGAATCAGAGGATCGGGATAGCCGTACGGCTCACTCTGAAGATCACCATAGGGTACCGAAGCAAGGGAGGTAAGGTCACGAGAGGTCCAACCGGTGTTGGGATGAAAATCAGCTTCCTGAATCCGACCATTCCTTCCCATGAAAACAAGATGATGTTTTCCAGAAGCGACATCAACATAACCAGAAGGAGAAGTGGCAGGAGCGGCATACTCAAGAGGAGTTTGAGCGGTGACATCGAGACTACCCAGCACTGTTCCTACACTATTGAGCGTGAGCAAGTATATTCTTTGGTTACGACCATTGAGGAGAACATGCCACCTCCCAGAGAAAGGATTGATGTAGCTAGCGAGAGAACTGTCGGTGTCGATATATTCCACAGGAGTAAGCGACGTAAGATCAACAGAGGTCCAGATAAAGGAAGAAGGATCGTACAGGGAAGATGAAGTATCAGGCTCAGCTTCTTGGGCATAGACCCTACCCGCGGTATATTCCACAGGCACTGCTATGAAACCATATTGAAACGTTTGCTTCCAAACCGTGCCGTCTCTTCGAGCCACGGAAGTCGCTTCGCCATAGACATTCCTTGCTTCATATCGTTCATACTTTTGAGCGATACGATAGCTCACAGAAGGATCCCAACCCTGTTCGGTCCATCCCGGAGCACACACCGGGTAGGTGTGAACCGTGATCTCAGGATTGGCGCCTTGTTTGTAATAGAGATAGCCAAGTTGAAAGTCCTGACGTGCCTCAGAATAGGGTGTTTCAGAAGGCCCTTGAGTATATTCGTTGGTAATGGGCATCCCCAACGAAGAGAGTGGACCTCCTCTATTTGTCCATGTGACCCAGAAGCCAGAGCGTACGAGGTAGGTTCGACGAGCGCCACCTCCTGAATCGAACAGGATCGCGGAGGTACCCCACGAACTCCCCGAGTTATCATAGTTCTGGATGCAAACGGAGGAACCATTGCTATAGAGGTGTGGGGCTCCAGTTGCGCTGCCGATGAAGTTGCCGTAGGCGTTCTTCATGGCGGTGAACTTGGAGAGGTAGGAGGGGCAGTTGATCACTTCGCTTGGAAGGTGGTAGGAATCGTCGGGATCCATCTTGAACAGTCCACCTGCGTAGGTGTACGGATCTACCGGCGTGTTGTTGTGTCGAACCTCATAGTGAAGATGGTATCCCACATTGGGAAGGCACTGCATGTTGTTATTGGTCGTGTACCCAGTGTTGCTCGTTTCACCGACTTTCTGGCCAGCCTGGATAGTTTGACCTGCCTCGAATGGAACCGAGTTGGCCAGGAGATGGGCGTAGCGCACGGTGTAATTGCCGTACTGGATGCTGATGTTGTTCCCGTAGCCGGAGCAGGACTTAGTCGTCTCTCCGTCGTAGGCCAGGGTGACCGTACCCGTCACGGAAGCATAGACTGGCGTTCCTTCCGGGCACGCGTAGTCCACTCCCTGATGGCCAGGGTACGACTCCTCGAGCACCCACCTAGCCGTGTAGGCATTGGTCGACTCGAACGGGAAGACGAAATCTCCCGCGTACGATTCCTTGATGAGCCCGAACATCACGAAGATGCCGAGCAGAAAGACACGAACGAACCGTTTCATTTTTTTTACCTCACTTGATTGTAAAGGTGCGATTCTAGTCAGGAGGATTCCTGAGCTAGCTACTCCCTCAGATTACAAAATATAATCAGAGGGAATGAGTTAGCTTAGGAATTATTTACCAGGGAACTAACTAATAATTCTAAAGTTTGTTTTATCTCTTTTTTCCCGAAAATTCTCATATTAAGAGTTTGAATTGCATGAAACCTTGGAAACAAATATTCAATATAATATTGTTCCTCACCTCCCAAACTTTTGATAGTTTCGTCTACCACAAGACCATTCATGTTATTTGCCGTCGTGATTTTCGTAACGACATTATCAACAGTGGAATTAAGTTTTAAAACTTCTTGTAATTGATCTTCGGTTTGAGTCAGATCTACTTGAGAAAAAGATATATTATCACCGTCGGTGGGACCAAAAAACTCATAATCTAGTGTTTCAATCTTTATAACTGCTGTTATAACATTGCCATTTCTAGATCGATCATTGTCAAAAATGATTTGTGTTATTGAACCAGTATGGTATTCATCCGGCTCCCTAGTTGTTACAACAGTTTTGCCCCATTCCTCTGGATACCTAAAACTAAACCCATAATCCTCATTGGTATAGGTCAACCAGTCCGAGGTATCGACATCAGATTCGATTGTATTGGTGTTGGTGACAACAGTGTTGCTGTTCTCATTCACTGGTGAGTTCGTCGTCGTAGAATC
>Ga0156112_106_pt1 | contig 8950 bp, 9 predicted proteins | sample RifCSPlowO2_02_FD_107765 | JGI IMG/M metagenome (GOLD analysis project Ga0156112, IMG submission 107765) | Candidatus Kerfeldbacteria bacterium RIFCSPLOWO2_02_FULL_42_19
AGTAATCTTATATTTCGAGTATATAAAATTACATAAGATTAATCAAGAGCAAGCTTCAGTGAATAAGTCAGAAATAATGACTACCTAAAAGCCGAGTAAACAAAGACCTTTTGGGACTGAAAAACGCTTTGATGTTCTGAAGATTTTTTGAGAATTCGTTTCTTAATACTCAGTTCCGCTAATAATTGGCTATTCTTTAGTGACCCTTGCGCCAGTAACGTGATAATAAAGTCCTCGATTCTCTGGGGTTTGAGCAGGGACATATATGCTAAGAGTAAAATGTTTTTTTACTTACGACTAGATTATTACCTATTTCTGTATATTTGTCTAGTTTAATGATAATCTGCCAGCACAAAGGAAAGAAGAACGTTTACAACAAAGGAGAAGAAAATGAAGAGAATTCTAGTCATTGAGGATGTGATGGAAAATATGAGTGCGGCCAAGTCCTTTTTCGCGACCCTAGGTGTCGAAGAAGTCCAGACAGATTTCGCGACCACCAGGAAAGAGGCAGAGGTGCTCCTGAATCAAAACCACTACGTCGGAATCATCACCGATCGGAGCTTTCCTTACGAGGAAGACGAGACAGAAGCGGACTACGCCGAAAGTCGTGGTGATGATTTGCGGTCAAAAATGTCGATAAATGGACATAGCATCATTACCCAGGCTACCGATCGGGGAATTCCATGGGTCATGGTTTCCTCTCACGGGAATGACACTTTGTTTTTTTACCCACAGGTCAAAATGAAAAGCATGATGAATGACCGAGAGGTGAAAAGAAGACTGGCGTTCTATCATCAGCATAAACATGAGGATTTCCGAAAAATAGGTCTCGACGTGATGATGCTTAACATGATCACGGAACATACCTTCTGTGACAAAGAGCTTGGTTTAACCATGCAAGAAAACCACGCTCACCTTCCAAAGACTGAAAAAAAGTGCTGGCAAACAGCATGGCAGAGGTTACAAAGACAGCTTTAGGTTGTCAATGGTTCTTTATGGTCCCATGGATTCGTCATTCATGGGTCCTTTTCTTTTTATTCGATTTTAGGTCGCTTCTTGAGTTCTACTTTTTTTCTATACTTGACCCTGCTTCAGTCCCACGAAACAAAAATTTTTATTAAACGAAGAATAGGAGCGCGCAAAAAGTCCGGAAGGGTTCAAGGGAGGGAGGAGTTTTTGTGCACCTTTTCCTCCTCTACTCTCACACAGAGCCGTCTGGATGGCTGTGGACAAAAATAACGTATTAAAAGAAGTGTTGATTTGGTACAATGAAGATAATAAAAACCGTGCCAAGATTCTCAGGAGGATTTTCCGCCAAAGAAGTTTATTTTATGCAGCAATGTCGGTTATCTTTTTCGTGTAAGGCAGCCTCAAAAGTTGTTCTTTTTGCTATTTTTGTTTAAAAATAACATCTTGGAGCATAAGTGTTGTAGTGTTGTTAAGAGTGAAATAGTTAAATCTGCCGACTTCTACCCAACGTTGAAAAATTTATTTGAGGTGTTATGGGATGTATCCAAAGTAGTGAAGCCAATGTAAGGTGTCAATTTTTTCGCCCCCTCTCATTTAGAAGAGTTTCAAATAGTGTGCAGTATAAAAAGCAAAAAGAACGAGGACACCTACAATAGGAACAATCAAAAGGAAACGCAACGCGCGTTGCAAGTGCTTCTCGCGTTCTAGACCCGGGACAAAAGATAACGCTACCGTAAGGATACTATACAGCAGAACCGAAAAAATACTTTTCGTAGTCCAATGATGTCCAGAAATTCCCTTGAGCCATTCTTTAAAGGGTTCAGAGAGTTCTCCGACAACAGTAATCACCACTACAAAGGCAATAGTTGTTATAGCAGCATAGGCAGATGAAGTGATTGCTTTCGTGGAATGCATAGAATATCAATTCATTAGGCCCCAACGAGCTGCAGCAGAAACAGTAAAACCTAGGGCACCGATAAGCAGCCCAAGAACTGCAACTGTACTAGAAAGCCAAACAGCAGATCGTCGGATTTTTAGAGCATCAATCTTTGCTTTATCAAGGAGGGTGATAAAAAATACAGTCATAGCCAAAGGAATAATAAAAAGAAAAATATGTTCTTTCGTCTCCATACTAATGTTATGCGCCCAAGATGCAGCTCCGCTTTTAATAATCGGTTTTACTAAAGTTCCGTAGTATTGTACATAATAAAAACCACCGGAAATCCAACTCATAATAAAAGCAGAAACGCCAAGTAAAGCAGTGATTATTCGGCTTCTTTGAGAGCCAGTGTTATCTTTGAACTTTCCAGCGAGCCATAAAAAAAGATCGATTCCAATAATCGCAGCACCAAGATGTAAACCAATAAGCACCGGTTTACTTTGCAGAAGGGTGAAGATATCCATAAGGGCAGTATGCAGAAAAAAAGTCAACAAAGCAAGTGAAGGAGCTATCATAAAAAGTATTCATCTGTTAGAATGCAATATCGCGATACTTTTTTTACGCATTTCATAATATGCCCAGCATAAAACAAATCTGCAAGATAACGGGGAAAACATTTAAAGTCTCGGAATTTGAACAGTCCCTACGCGCAAAATTCGACGCACCGTTGCCGGAGGTGCATCCATCTGAACGTATTCGGTATCTGATGACCTTCCGCAACCTCTACACATTATACAATGACAAGTGTGATCTCTGTGGCAAGAGCACGCTTTCGGTTTGGGGTGATCATCCATCGTTTCCGGTGTACTGCAAAGAATGTTGGTATTCCGACAAGTGGACGCCGAAAGAGATAGATCTCGATCTCGAACGCCCGTTTTTTGATCAGTTGAAGGAACTGATAGAAAAAAATCCACATCCAGCGCTTGCAGTTGCGGACCCCATGCAGAATAGCAAATACTGCAATGGAGCGAGTCAGTTGAAGAATTGTTACATGTGTTTCAATGTTACATCTTGCGAGGATTGTTATTACGTATACGAAGCTTTTGAAAATAGAAACTGCATCGATACCGTATTAACGGATAAAGGAGAGCTATTGTATGAATGCGTCGGATGTCATCAATCCTACGAAGTTTTTTGGTCGCAGTTCGCTATCAAATGCAGTGAGTCCTATTTTCTCTATGATTGCGTTGATTGCAATCATTGCGCACTTTCTACGGGATTGCGTCATAAGCAATACGTATTTTTGAATCAGCAGCTTACTCGAGAACAATATTTTGAAAAAATACGCGATCTTGAAAGTGGCAGTTGGCGTACGCTTCAGGCATACTTACAGAGATATCAAAAATTGATTGCACAGTATCCAAAAAAATATATCATTGGAAATCGAAATGAGAACATCAGCGGCAATATTATTTCCAACTCCAAAAATATAGAGAGAGGATTTCGCGTTGAAAGTTGTGAAAACTGCATGAATATCGTTGATCTCTATTCCGCAAAAGACAGTCTCGATGTCGTTGCTTTCGGTCTCAACATAGAACAAGTGTACAGTTCTCAGGCGATAGGATTAGATACTATGAATGTAAAATATTCGAGCAGCTGTTATTCGAATTGTTTTAATTTGGAGTACTGCATGTTTGTTGTTTCATCGCATGATTGTTTCGGTTGCGCTTTCGCGAGAAAAAAAGAGTGGAGTATTTTGAATAGGCAATATTCAGAAAAAGTATATACAGAGCAAGTAAAAATCTTGAAAGCAAAAATGAAAGAAAGAGGGGAATATCATCAAATGTTTCGTTCAGATATCATTCCATTCGCCTATAATGAAACTGTTGCACAACTTTATCTGCCGCTGACACAGTCTGAAGCTCGGTCGCGGGGATTCCGTTGGATCGAAAAAAAGATTCCAAAGGTGCCGTCTGAAAAAATTTTTACGCCAAAAGACAGCATCAAGGATACCGAATGGAAAGATATCGAAGGCAAGGTGATTATCTGTGAAAAATCGAAACGCCCATTCAAACTCATCGAAGAGGAATTTGAGTTTTATAAACGTTTCAATATACCTCTGCCGCGTTTGCATCCGGAAGTGCGTCTTTTTAATCGTTATCCACGCGATCTGATGCTTCAATTCCATGAGGCATCGTGTGATTCATGTAAAGCGCCGCTTCAAACGAGTATGAAAGATGCCGATAGAGTGCTTTGCGAACGTTGTTACCAAAAGCGAGTGCAATAGTTATTTCAAGCCGCATTCGTGACAGCGCTGGCAAGCAAGGAAGAAGACGAAAAATGGGCTTCTCACAGCAAAAAGTTTTTGATATACTTCAAACAATCGGAATCTTACATTGAATGTTACGTTCTGTGTTTATGCTAAAGAGAGTTTTACAAAAGGCCATGTTTGCTGCAGGATGTTTCTGGGGCGTTGAAGCAGCATTCCGAAAATCAAAAGGTGTCACATCTACGCTCGTTGGATACACGGGTGGGCTCACAGAAAATCCAATGTACGAACAAGTATGCACCGGCGCGACAAAACACGCGGAGGCTGTACAGATCACCTATGATCCAGCTGCAATAAGTTATGAAGAACTTCTCGAAATTTTTTGGTCTATACATAATCCGACAACAATGAATAGACAAGGCCCAGATATTGGTTCGCAATATCGTTCAGCTATCTTTTATAACACCGAAGCCCAAAAACAGGCCGCAGAAAAGTCCAAAAAAGAGCTCGTGCAAAAGGGCATCTACAAACAGCCGATTGTGACAGAAATTACGAAAGCAGACGAATTCTATAAAGCTGAAGAATATCATCAGCAATACTTACAAAAAAGGAACAAAGGTTCTTGTCACATTTAAGTTCATGATTCCGCATTAACTTACTTCGCGGAACTGCATAACCTCGCATTGGACGGAGAGATGTAATATATATAAAAAATACTAGAGAAGTACTATGAAAATATTTGGAATGCAAATCTCAAATAAGCTTCCACAGTTTCATCAACATAAATCACTGTTGGTTGTAACGGGATATTATGAAGCGGAATACTTCATCGCGTATCAAGGATTTATTGAAAAAGTTCAAGCATTTAAGTTAGAAAAACCAGAGTATTCAGATCGCGAGGGTTTCTTCGAACAAAAGGCACAGGGAGTAGCATTTGGTTCGCCAGCGATCCAAGAGAGGATAAAAAGAAAAATGAAGCAAGATTTTTTTAAACAATGCAAAGAAATGCAGAAAAAGTTTAACGACGATCATGATCTCGTGCATATCTACATTTTCACACCCGAACCTTTATCGATAGATCTCAAAAAAACTTTTTCAAAAAAACTACAACAAAAAATAGTTTTTACTTTTGGTGGAAATTATTACAAAGAACATCCTTTTGAACTCCTGAAACGAATTCAAAAAGAATCCAAAAGTTCATAACACCTCGACCACACGAAAATTATTCGGAATTTTTATTTTCTTTTGAATCCTCTGGTGGGGTATCGTTACTCTTGGGTGTTTTTTCGAGTGTTTTTTCACGAAGAATATTTTTGACTATTTGTGAATCGTTTTTGAGTTCTTCAATAAAGAGTATCTGCTGCATATTGATATTCATCCAATCTTTTGGCCCGTGCACTTCTTTTCCAAGTTTTATGAGAGTGAATTCTGATCGCTTTGAAGCTCCATCATTTGGCGTGTCACCCTGTTGGAGTGCCTGCGTTAATTGTAAATAATAGATATCTTCTAAACGCAAAAAAGAATGGGTTGTAGTCCGGATTTTACCAAAATACACTTGTTCATTGGAAAGAAAGACCGCATAATATGCGTTGGGGTCGACGTTAAAAGTACTAGAAAGATTTTTTTGTACAGACCGACTGACTGTTACAAAAACCCAAACAGCAATTGCAATAACGAGTATCGCCAAAACGACTAAAAATTTTCCATACCACAATGATTTCGAGTTTGGTGATGAGGAAGGAAACATATAAGTATCATCAAGAATAAACTCTCTTTATTTTTACACAAGGTAAACGAACAGTCAAAACAACAAAGAGAATACGACGAATAGTCTGCGTTTATCTTATGATTAACTCCCAGCCAATACGGACAAGATTCGGAGTAGTCAGGAGACTTGGAAATACATTTTTGTTCAGTTCGACGATACGCGCATACTGTGACCCTTCACCGTAGTAACGCTTCGAAAGTCCCCAAAGTGTATCCCCAGTCTGTATTGCATATACGATGGGCTTAGAAATTTTTGATAATAATCCGGAAGTTTTTTGTGCGGTATTCAGATCAAATGTTGTGATAGGGCTTGGGTTGGATGATTTTCCCTCGCGGTTTTTCGCAATGAAGTAAATAGAGTGTCGGCTGGATCGTAAAGGCAGAAAAGGTTGATATGTAAATGAGGTAGTGCCAGAAAAATGATTCGTAACATAGAATTCTCCATCCAATCGATCATCGATAAAAATTTGGATAAGAGAGTCATTGGCCGCAATTCCTGTGAAAGTAGGTTGCGGCGTGTTTGTATGAGTAATGTCAGTAAGTCTAGGAGTCACAAACCGAGGTTCAATGCGGAACGTAATAGTACGAGAAAAGCGCGAACCCTTGCCTAAATCATTCACAGCCACTGTCTTGACAGTATGGACGCCATAGGAAAGATGATCGCTTGGACGAAATGCAAAGGAACCAATACCACTTTCATCAGCGGTCGCAATCGTAAAACCGTTGAATACATCATCAAAATAAATTTTTACTGTATTACCCGATTCACTCACGCCTTGAATCAAAGGTTTCGGATCGGTTGTGATCATCCATTCGTTTGGAATTAAAATTGTGGGAGTACGAGGAATGGTTTCAGTAGCCGTGAGAGCTATGACAGGATTGATATGAAAAAAGGAAAAAAATACAAGAAAGAACGAAGCACTATAAAAAATTTTTAAAAAGGATAGTGTTTTCATAGGTTGGGTTTTTGTTGAATAAAATAATTATACCACAAAATTTGATTTCGGTCAAAAATTTTCTTTCATTTTTTCCAAAATGGACGATTTTTCCAATACAGTCAGTTTACTATTTTTGAATAGGATGCTATAATACATTCAATGGTTCTCGAAACCAAAATGTAATCAACACCAAAAATTATGCTCAAGATCAGAAGCTGGAAGAAAAGTGTATCTTTTTTAGTTATTACTTCATTAGGCCTTGTCACATTTGTCGAACAACTCGCAGCTGCTCCACTGCCACCAAGTGTCGTGCTTCATCCTGATAGTATCCACGTGTACGGCACTTCTTTTTTATATGGTCCGATCATCAATCCTCAAGGTGCTGTAACGATTGCGGACACGCTTCGAATTGAAGGTGCGATCTATCGTGAGGCGGGTGCTGTGCTCCTTGCCGACGACTTCGATATACAGGGAAAGCTTTTTCGAAGTTTTGGTCCATTGAAAATTGCTGATAGTATATCGCAAATCGGTGGCGGGCAAGTAATCTTTTCGGGTAATGTTGATGCAAAAAAAGGATTAGATGTCACGAATGGAAATCTTCGTGTTGGGAACAATCTTTTTATAGTTGAAGGTGCTACAGGAAATACAACCATTCTTGGAGGTCTCAGTGTAGAAGGTCCATTGAATCTTAAGCAACAAACATTCACGGTGGAAGACGAGGCGGGTACCGAAGTATTTAGTGTGAGTGCGGAAGGTCTCATTCAAACAGCTTCGGTAAATTCTACATCAATTGTCGATAACTCAATAGCAACTGAAGATTTGGAGGCGGATGCTGTTACAACAACTCAAATTGCTGACACAACTATCACGACGGATGATATTGCAGATAATGCTGTGACAACAAGCAAAATTTTAGATGGCACTATCGCGACAGCGGATATTGCGGATTCTGCGATTATGAGTGGAAAAATTAGCGACGCTACGATCGCAGCGGTTGATATCGCAAATTCTGCCATTACAAGTAACAAAATAGAAGATGATACGATTGCCGCAGCTGATATTGCCACCGGTGCAGTCGCTACTGCGGAAATTCTCGATAGCACGATTACGAATAGCGACGTCAGCGCTTCTGCTAGTATTGCGCTGAGTAAACTTGCAAGTGGGTCGAGTGGGCAACTCATCGTTGCAGATAGCACGGGCACTTCGCAGTTTGTGACGTTTTCAGGTGATGGGACTTTGAGCAACACCGGTGTATTCACACTCACGAAAAGCACAGGAGTGAGCGCGGATAGTATTAACGGTACTGAACTCGCTGATTCTATTACTTTGGATGCTGCTTTTACTTTTGGAGCTGGTGATCAAACGATCGTGATCAATTCTTCTGATTGGGATATTTCCGCAACAGGAAATATGACGAACATCGGGACTATCGCCGCTGACGGAAATATTGATTTTACAGCTACAGGTGGTAGCTCAGGAAGCGCCAACTTCGATGTCGCGGGATACACCCAACTCGCGGGAACAACGGAATTTGATGGCAGCATTGATTTCGACGGCGCAACTGCAGATTTTGACCCCACAACTGAATTTCAAATTGACGGCGCCCTCACAGACATTGGAACCGGTACTTACACACTTGCGAATGGAGATAATGATCTCGGCGTGGAAGGAGATTTGGAAGTCAATACAGCAACGCGTCTCGATGGCACACTCACTCTCGGAGGTGACATGACATGGAGTGCAACAACTCCAACCGTAACGATGAATAATGGTGAGACTATCAGCATTTCAGATGGCACAAATACGTTGTTGCAAATCGCAGACGGTGGATCAGTGGGGAATATAACTACTGGAAACACTTCCTTTATCGGTCTTGGCGCTTCTGCGGGAAGACTCGTGTTTACTGATGCTGCTACAGATGAGTTGGATATCCAAACCGCGAATCTGGATCTGAATACCAATCTTATCACCAACATTGGTGACGCGAATTCGGATTTCACCTCGGGTGGAGGCCTTACCCTTGCTGGTGCATTGGTAGGAAATGGAAACGTTGATTTGGGGAGTGATGGATCAGATACAATTTCAATACTTGGCGATATCGACAACGATGTCAATTTTGATGCCGGA
>Ga0156112_114_pt1 | contig 7085 bp, 4 predicted proteins | sample RifCSPlowO2_02_FD_107765 | JGI IMG/M metagenome (GOLD analysis project Ga0156112, IMG submission 107765) | Candidatus Kerfeldbacteria bacterium RIFCSPLOWO2_02_FULL_42_19
AATGATTCTACGACGACGAACTCACCAGTGAATGAGAACAGCAACACTGTTGTCACCAACACCAATACAATCGAATCTGATGTCGATACCTCGGACTGGCTGACGTATACGAATGAGGATTATGGGTTTAGTTTTAGGTATCCGCGTGAATGGCATGTAAGTGATAAAACTTCAATTCAGATCCCGGGTCAATATAGACTTGTACTCTCTGTTGGCAAATCTTATGATCCAAATGACTATGAATTTGGTTTATATGTTGAGCGGCTCAATTTGACTGATAAGTATGAACAAATAAAAACATCTATCAATAACGAATCAAATAAAGTTATCCTCTCTGAAACGAGTGATAGTAGCATATCAAAGACTATTAAGGTAAAAAATATATCGAATAATAAAGTTATGACCGAGACTGTTGTTGAGCTTGAGAACGATGTAGTGTCTTATGTTTGCACAGAGTGGTCAGATGAGCAACTTTGTATTCAGATTATGGATACAGTTGATATATTATAATTCGTGTTTCGACCGCTTCCTTTTTTGAAATAAATCAGGAAATGGCCGGAACGGGAATAAGCTCGTACTGGAAACAGACAGTTCATCGACAACTGACAAAGGAGGTTCAATCATGGAAAGGTTTAAGATGTTTCTCATCATGGTGTTCGCTATGATCGTGTCCTTTTTCATTCCCATCAACACGGCGCAGGCCGAGGACATCGTCAGCAACTTCGTCTATCCGGTCGGTCCGGAAGGCAAACTTCTGAACTACCACATCAGCCAGGGGTACGGTACGACCTACAGTGAGGGTTACTGTTCCAATGATCCAGATGACCCTAATCCTAGCAACTGCACTGGTACCTGGCGGTATGGTCACGACGGACTCGACATCTCCAATTACGGCTGTGATAACCCTGTCTATGCAGCCGGTGATGGACATGTTGTCCATGCACAGTCGACTAGCGGCTGGGGCAACCAGGTTCGCATTCGTCATCTGACGGCCGACGGGTACCGCTACACGTTGTATGGTCACCTTCAGGACATCACTATCTCGGATGAACAGGACGTTGTGCTGGGTCAGCAGATCGGCACCATCGGTAATGGTGGTGCGGCGACTGGATGTCATCTGCACTTCGGTGTGTTGACGGAAGATATCAGTGGTAGTGGCTATTACTACACCAGTAACATGCCTAGTACTCATCTTAACCCCACCGACTTCATCTCCTCCCACCAAATCGAATGCCCCTCCTACCTCTCCAAGTTCACCGTTGTGAAGAACGCCTACGGCAACTTCATCGGCAGCGCAACTGGAGCCCCACATCTCTATAGCAATGGTTCCTCCGTCTGCATCCAGAACTATGATAACTCGGGAAGTTCGTGGGGTACCTCCGCGATCCTGTTCGATTCAGGAGGCAACGCTCGTCGAGCCTACCTCGTACGCTCCGGATTCTGGGTCACATGGACAAATAGAGGAGGTCCACTCTCTTCGTTGGGGATGCCCATTACCAACGAATATACTCAAGGGCCTCCTGATGCACGTCTGGACTTTCTGACGAAGACACAACACCGCCGTTGCGACGGCTGTGGACAAAAAACCTATTGACATTGTTTTTATACACGATATGGTGAAGGTATGAAAAGCATGAAAACAACAATCACTCCCATCATTATCATCCTTGCCTGCGGCGTTACACTTTTTGGTGTTTTATATGTCATGTCCGCAAACGATTCTATTACACAGAGTGTCACTACTCCTCAACCGCAAAGCACTGACACACGAACTTCTTCCGAAAATGAATCTTTGAATTCTATGAATGGCAATCTTGATAGTACAAACCTGAATTATGCTTATGAACCAACCGTAGATATGGATACAAACTCCTGGAGCCTTTACAAAAATTCTGATTGGGACGTCAGCTTTCGTTATCCTAGAGAATTTAAAACATACGATGAAACACATGACCGGGTGGAAATTACAAAGGCATCTTATATAGATCGTGATGTAGCAAGACCATTTATCACTGTGACTCGATACCTCGGAGGTCAGGATAGTTTAGAAGAATGGTTGGGAGCCCGTGGTATTAATAAAGCATTTACAGACATTAAAATTACTGATACTATCGGCAAGCTCTATACGGTTACGGATGAAACACCTTATAGTATCGCATATTTTATGGTTGGAGACGATGTTTTCGCTTTTTCGGTTGTGGCATGGTATGATTATGAATTTTTTGATATTTACGATGCCGTTTTAAATTCTGTAAACAAAACTCCTTCTCAGAATAGGTCTTCTAATAATTCTTCCAATACGAACAATAATCCTCAAAATATCAATACGAATTATGAACCTACGATTGATATGAATATAAAAACTTGGAAAATACACAATAAACCTGAGTGGGGTATAAGTTTCCGTTACCCACAGGAATTTTCTGTGTATTACGATGGTCCAGATCAGATAAATATAACCAAATCTAACCTTGTTAATTTGGATAGAGAGATCCCACTCATTCTTTTTTCACGAGAAAAAATAAGCCAAAACAGCTTAGAAGATTGGATGCTGATAAAAGGTTTTTCATATTCTTTTTCTAATATTTCGATATCCGGGCTTGATGGTAAACAACATCAAAGTACTTATGCTGGTGAAAGTATTTCTCGAATCGTATATGTTTTTGTTAATGGTTTTGTGTATTCTTTTTCGGTTGGTGACTGGTCTCACAGGGAATTTCTTGATGTTTATGATGGTATGCTCAGTACTGTACATACTACAGCATATGAAACTATCAAACCACTTTCTGATTGGCAAGAATATTACAATGCCAATCAGGGTTATACTATCTATAATTCTGATGGGTGGTATCTTTATACAGATACCAATAATCCTTCGATTGATCTCTTTCTTTCTACAGATCCTGATGCTGATTCTGTTTTAAGTCTTAAGGACAGAAATGGTGTGGTAGTGGACATTCAAACACTCCATAATATTCAAGATATTGATGAATATTTGAACGCCCAGGAATTAGATGAAAAAACTCGAGTACCGGTGGCAGTGACTAAAATTGAAAAAATCCGTCTTGGGAATGAAACGATACGAAAGTGGACTCGCGATACTACCATGGTAGTAGATTTCGAAGGTTCGTATCAGATCTTTTATTATAAAAGCCTTGGTAATAAAATTCTTGTTTTCACTGCATCCGCATTACAACAGAGCGCATATCTTACTCATAAAGATGAGATTGAAGAATTGGTAAGTACTGCACATTCAAACAATTGATGATAGAGCTAATCACATTTAGCTTTTCTCTTTTGTGAGTTAAAAAATTTCCATTTAACTCACAAAATTGGAAAATGACCTTTGAAATCTTACCTTCTTACGTTCGTTAAGGACGTATCTAAAAAAGGAGACGAACTATGTGGATATTGGTCTTATCTCTAGCTTTTTTCTGTTTTTCAGTTGTCCCCATTGCTGCTCTTGCTAGTCAGCAATTGCCATTTATGGCTGGTGAAACCTGGTGGTGCAGTCAAGGTTGGTATGGATCTTATTCTCACCCGAAAGAAAGAGCATTGGATTTTAATTTAGGATACAGCGATTCTGATCGTTACCGACCAATTCTTGCGCCATTATCTGGTCTCGTGATTTTTGCAGGAGATACAGGCGGGCCTTATGGCAAGGTTGTTCTCATTCAACATTCCAACGGCAATTCTGTCTCTTATGAGCGTCTTGCTCACCTTCACTCAATTTTTGTGGTACCCTATGAACGTGTTACACATGGTCAAGTTGTGGGTTTGTGTGGTGACTCTGGAACTTCTGCGGTTCATCTTCACATTAATAGCCAAAGTTCTAGCAATGCTTCCGCCCGTGGAGAGTATTCCCTGCCAAGCAGTTTCTACTATATCACCAAAGGTATAGTAAAATCAGACGTCCCTTCTTGTTGTGAATGTGGGAGTGGTGATGTTCCTGACTTTCAGTCTACTTCTGTAAATTCTCGTATTCTTGACCTTGCTTATCATACTTTTGGCGCTGCAAAGATCGGTCTCCCCGAATACGATATGTGGGACATCAACAAAGCTCGATCCCTCAACCCCCACCATCCTTGGTACTCTGCCTGGAACCCTTCAGACCTGTATAGATCTGGAGGAATCCCTCGCAACTGCTACATCCAGCATCTGGATGGAGGAACATTCTGGGACTCAGCGATTGTGTACGATGCTCTCGGAGGAGCTCGTCAGGCATATGTCCTGCATTCAGGATTCTGGGTCACATGGACAAATAGGGGAGGTCCACTCTCTTCGTTGGGGATGCCCATTACCAACGAATATACTCAAGGGCCTCCTGATGCACGTCAGGACTTTCTGACGAAGACACAACACCGCCGTTGCGACGGCTGTGGACAAAAAACCTATTGACATGTGACTTTGAGATGATACGATGAAAGTAATTAAGATGTTGGGTGTCTCACAGATTTCTTGGTTCGCCTTCTTTTTTTGAAATGACATGAAAAATTTACAGTTGAAAAAATTGATACAAATTAAATTTCTTATTCCAACTATTGTTGTTATACTTTTTTCCATTGGTTTTATCGCACCCTGGCTTTCCCCCGTGAGTTTACAGAAAGTGTATGAATATGACGATGAAAAGAAATTTGTCGATTACACGCTGAGAACTGCCAGTTCCCAATTCTTGAAATCAAATTTTGAAAAATTCTATATTCGACGTGTGCAGATTAAAAGTTTTGAAAGCATTCCAGAATTCCATCGATGTCAAATTCGTGATGTTCAAGGAAAGGAAGAATATATAGACAGCAATTACATTGCTTTGGTTCAAGCAAAAACATTTTTCAATATCCCCGTGAAAGAGGCTCTCATACGCTGTCAAAATTACACAGAAGACACCTATAGTAATCAAATACCGAATTCATATATGTTCTCGCGTTCATCAGACGTCGAACTCATTATTCATAATGATAAAATACAACGAGTTGCTATTGATTTATTTGATTTTAAATACGCTGAAGGTGACCTAACAGACAATCGGGAAGATGACCATGCAGTTATTCCACTTTCTTTGGAACAAAAAGAGTCTATAATCAAAGAGATAAATAAGAATCAATTTTCTAAGCTCGAAGCGAATTATACTTGTCGATGGTGGCAACTTTGTCTGAGAGATGATGGTCTTACCTTCATCGTTTCGGATTTTGATAACGATCCGTTTTCTGAACATTGGGTAAGATGCGAATCGTATAAAGTGTGTCCTCAGGAATTCAAAAATATAGTTCATATTTTAGAGAGCTATTCCCCCAGGAAATTTGAGATTCATCCTCGAAGCAAGAATCAAACTGGAAATACTTCTTTCGGCTATAGTAATACCACATACGAAACCACAGTTGATATGGATCTCACTCATTGGAAAATACATAATAAATCTGAATGGGGTTTAAGTTTTCGTTATCCAAAAGAATTTTCTGTATCTGATGGTGGTGCAAATATGATCACTATCATCCCAAAAGATTTTATAGATAAAGAAAGAAAGATTCCAAGCATTCTTTTATCGATAGAGAAAACACAACAAAACAATTTAAAAGACTGGGTCGTTGCAAGAGGCGGAGATTTGGATTCTTATAAACAAATCTCAGTCGATGGTCATGATGCTATCCAATATGATACAGATTCAGAAGGTGAGTCTGAACTTCGCATAACGTATATTTTAATAAATGATTTGCTCTATGCCATTATCGGAATAGGTCATTGGTCTGAAAGGGAATTTCTTGATGTTTACGATGCTTTTTTGGATACGGTAAAAATAGAAAGTCAAAAGATCGAACGAAATCTTTGGAAGGATTATTCGAACGATAATCTTAGTTTTTTTTACCCACTTGATTTAATTGAATTAGAAAACTATCTGAGTGAGTTTGAAGCCATTGATTCAAATTATGCAATTCAGTATATGAGGGTCGATTTTGGAGTTGAATTCTCTCTTCAATCGTCTGATTCTCCTAGTGATTATGTTGATTCTTTTGATGTTGAGGTATCCACACCGCTCGTCGTCGATTTACCGGTTCAGTCGCAGACGTATGGAAAAAATACAGGGATAGGGAAACAATATGTTTATGATTCTTCTTCACACCGAATCTCTCTTTTTCTAATACAACATTCTCGAGAGCCTCGTTATTATCTCTTCAAAATCGATGGTTTGAATGTTCCAGCGTTTCAGGACCTTATTCATAGACTCTATTCCAGTATTCAATTTGAATAAGGGTTGTTTGCGATATGTAGAATTTCAAAATTTTCATGGCAATGGAAAAATGTTCCAGAAAGATTCTGAACATTTTTCTGTGGCTATTCATGGCCTCAGAGTTGTACATTCAAAACGAATCTTCAGGGAGGTAAAAACATGTTTCGGATCGTGATTCTCGCTTTCTTGTTTCTCTGTGCTTTCGCACCCAATGTTTCTGCAACTCTTTCCATGTCCAGTCCTTGGATGGCTGGTGATCGTTGGCAGGCTTCTGGAGAGTGCGATGGTTCCTATTATGGAGAGGATGCTCATCAGTATCCTTTGCAGTATGGGATTGATTTTAATCTTGCTCCCCCTCATTGTACAAACGATTCCATGTACCCCATTTTAGCTGTGTATGATGGTACTGTGAGTTTCGTAGGCTGGAGTGATGGGTATGGGTATCTTGTAAAAATCGATCACGGCTCTATTGCCGGAGTCAATGTCACGACCTTCTACGCCCATTTCCATGAAAACAACCCGTTTGCTGTGGTTAATGGTGAACATGTTCAGCGAGGTCAGGTTATTGGCTTCTGCGGAACATCTGGAAAATCTTCTGGCACGCATCTTCACTTTGAATTACGTGAGAATGGCGTGAGTGTTCCGGTCACCCTTGATGGGCATTACTACTGTGAAAATAAGTCGGATCCGGAGTGTAAAGGATATACCCTTGTATCCCGTAATGCCTTTGTCTTTAACCGAGCCTATGACCTTTTCGGATCTTCACTGATCGGTCTCCCCGAATACGATATGTGGGACATCAACAAAGCTCGATCCCTCAACCCCCACCACCCTTGGTACTCTGCCTGGAACCCTTCAGACC
>Ga0156112_115_pt2 | contig 5442 bp, 5 predicted proteins | sample RifCSPlowO2_02_FD_107765 | JGI IMG/M metagenome (GOLD analysis project Ga0156112, IMG submission 107765) | Candidatus Kerfeldbacteria bacterium RIFCSPLOWO2_02_FULL_42_19
GGTTTCCCCACGACCCATCACGAGACAAATTATTTGAACGCTAATTTAGAATTAGCCGAAATGAATGTTTTGTCTCCTATTCGGTTAGGCGGGTGGATTCGGGCAATAGAAGAAGATGTGCAGGAAGCATTCAAGAGTTGTCCCAAGATAAAACATTTGAATCTTTCTATGTCCACATCCGAGCAGATGATCAGGCATAAATTTAAGGGCAAATTAGACCATGCTTCGGTGATAAAAGAGATGACGGATGCGGTAAAGACAGCAAGAGAGTCAGGTGCTGAATCTATAGGCGTAAATGCGGAAGATGCCTCGCGTACGGAGATAGATTATTTGATTTCATTTGCTCAAGCGGCAAAAGAAGCTGGTGCCGACAGATTCCGTTACTGTGATACATTAGGTTGTGACAGCCCGTTTACGATATACGAAAGGATTAAGAAGTTAGCAGAAGCCATGCAATTACCCATTGAATTGCATTGCCATAATGATTTAGGGATGGTTGTGGCGAATTCCGTGGCGGGTGCTCAGGCCGCCAATGATGCCGGAGTAGACGCTTACATCAATACCTGCGTCAATGGTATGGGTGAACGTGCTGGGAATGCGGATTTAGTAGCAGTGATTCTTGCCATCAGATACGCAAGTGGGCTTAAGGGTAAATATGTTTTGGATGAACGCGTAGACTTAAAAAAGGCATGGCGGCTTTGTAAATATGCGTCGTATGCCTTTGGCATCCCTATTCCGATAAATCAACCGGGTGTTGGTTCAAACGCTTTTGCCCATGAATCCGGTATCCACGCAGATGGAGCCTTAAAAGATAGGCGCAATTATGAGCTTTATGATTATGAAGAACTCGGCCGTGGCGAACCCGATGTCATTGAAACAGGAAGACAAATTACCGTGGGAGAGTATTCGGGTATAAAAGGCTTCAGGAATGTTTATGAAAAATTAGAGATCGAGTTTAAAGACGAAGGCGAAGCGGCTCGAATCTTAGAATTAGCCAGATACGCCAATGTTCACAATCAGAAACCGTTAGTAGAAGAAGAGCTCAAGTTTATTGCTCAATATCCTGATATTACCTGTAAACTTTTAACCATGTCGCCTTTGTGCAAGAAACTTCGCCCTTGACACTTTGTGTCAAGGGATCCAGAACTCTTCCTTATGAAGTTTCAGTGGTTGGGAAAGCGCTTTATACTTTCCCATACCATAAAAAGTGATGATTTTTTTTCTTTGAGCAAAGAATTCAAATGATATGATAAAAATTATCGGGATAATATTGGCAGTGATTATTTTAGGCCGGATCGTTTTCGGGCCGGTACATAATTTTATAAATGATTTACTTCAGGATAACAAAGTTGGATCAGAAGAGCAACTCATAGGTTTGGTCACGAGGCATAATTCCAGAGTTGAGGAAATTCAACAGATATTAAAAGACGCTGATTTTGACCCAGGTCCGGTTGATGGCATGATGGGGGCCCAAACCAGAGGAGCTATAAGAGAATTTCAGAAGGCAAGCCAATTAAGGCCAACCGGAAAAATAGACTCGGTAACGTGGTCAGCATTAAATAAAGAAAAAGAGGTGCTACAGCATGAGCAAAAGATCGGCGAGCCTACGGAGCGGGTTATTCCTGAGGCAAACGTTACCGTGAATAACGGAGACTTAAGCTCTACAAAGGAAAATGTTGTAAAAAAGACTGAGCTTCACGGCGAAATCGCAGGACCCCGCTTAAAAACAAAAGATAGAATAAAGCAGATTCAGATTGCGCTTAAAAAAGCCGGTTTTTATCGAGGTGAAATAGATAGTAAAATTGGCCCTAAAACCAAAAAAGCAATAATTGATTTTCAGAGGTCAAAAAGGTTAAAGCCCGATGGAGTTATCGGGTTAAAGACCTGGGCAGAGTTAAGTAAATATTTGAAAGATTAGAAAATAGGCACGACGCTGCTAATACCCAACGCCCGTTGCGCAAACAAAAGACAGAAAGCAGGCACGAGAGTGAGCTGTTTTAAAAGGTTCTTATTAATTAGCATAGGTTTTTTCTTCTTGATATTAGGTATTATCGGCGTTTTGCTTCCAGTAATGCCGACTATCCCCTTCTTTATTATTGCGTCCATATGTTTTTCTGGAAGTTCTAATAGACTCCATAATATGCTGATAAATAATAGGTGGATAGGAAGCCACGTAAAAAATTTCCAGGAGCATAAAGGGCTGGGATTAAGGGAAAAGGTGTTCATTATCCTTTTTCAATGGATAGCGTTAGGGGTTACAACTATTTTTTTAGTTAAGATTATGCTCATCAGAATTCTCATGATTATTATGGCTCTAGGAGCGACCATCTATATATTATCTTTAAAGACCACTAAAGAATAATGCGCTTGATAGAGGAATTATGAAGTTTGGAAAGATAGAAATAATCAGATTCAGATTGCGCTTAAAAAAGCCGGTTTTTATCGAGGTGAAATAGATAGTAAAATTGGCCCTAAAACCAAAAAAGCAATAATTGATTTTCAGAGGTCAAAAAGGTTAAAGCCCGATGGAGTTATCGGGTTAAAGACCTGGGCAGAGTTAAGTAAATATTTGAAAGATTAGAAAATAGGCACGACGCTGCTAATACCCAACGCCCGTTGCGCAAACAAAAGACAGAAAGCAGGCACGAGAGTGAGCTGTTTTAAAAGGTTCTTATTAATTAGCATTGGGCATTATTTTTAATATTGTTTCTTACCGGGTGCGCAACTATACCTTACCAGCCTCAAGTGAAACCGCCCGCAGGTATTTACCACATTGTCGGTAGGGGGCAGACTCTTTATAGAATTGCCAAAACTTACAATGTGGATATCCAAGAGATTATACGGGTAAATAAAATTACTGACCCGACTCAAATCGGCGTTGGCCGGCAGTTGTTTATTCCCGGAGTAAAAGCGCCTTTACCAGTAGAAGCCTATAGGCCGATTTCGCAAGAAGCGGTAGAAAAACTCGTAGGCCCTAAATACCGTTCCTCCTGCTGGCGCTACATTACCCTGCATCATAGCGCAACGCTTGAAGGTAATGCTGAGTGTTTTGACAAAAATCACCGCAGCCGAAGGATGGGAGGGTTTTTTTATCATTTTGTCATTGGTAATGGCACCTTCTCTGGTGACGGAGAAATTGAAGTGGGTTGGCGCTGGAGAAAGCAGCAGGAGGTAAATAGGCCTTCCGATATTCAGATTTGCTTGGTGGGAAATTTTAACAAAGAGACGGTAAGCAGCGTCCAATTAGACGCATTAGTTAAATTAATCAGCGTTTTGCGTAAACAATACGGTATACCCTTAAGAAAGATACGAAAACACAAGGACATTGCAGATAAATTCACCGAATGCCCGGGGAATAATTTTCCTTTTTATAAGTTTCTGACAGAACTAAAGAAAAACTAATTCCTGATTATGAAAAAAAGAAATATCTTAATTTCGTTCTCACTAATCATTATATTGCCCGTAGGAACAGTTTTTTCTTATCGCTACTATCAGTCATATAAGGAAAATCAAAAAAAGAAGCTTATATTTGAAAAAAGAAAAGCTAACTGGCTTACCTTAAGGCAAAGATTAACGGATGGGATGGCTAAGTTTAATGGAGAAGTAGGCATTGTCATTAAAGATTTAGAAATGAATTGGGTGATTTCTTTTAATAAAGAAAAATTATTCCCTTCGGCAAGCCTGGCAAAGATACCCATTATGGCGACCTGTTTTCTTGCTGCCGAAGAAGGCAGGTTCAAGCTTGATCGTCAAATCGCCTTAAAGGACAGTGATAAACTTACCGGCTCGGGGATATTAAAGGATACGCGTCCCGGAGCTACTTTTACCGTAGAAGAATTAATCGGCCTTATGATTTATGACAGCGATAACACCGCAACAAATATACTTACCAATATGGTTGGTATTGATTATTTGAATAATTCATTTAAGACTTTTGGGTTAAAAAACACCGAGCTTTCGCGAAGAATAGCCGATTATAAATCGAGGGATGCTGGGCTTGAGAATTATACGACCGTAGAAGATATGGCTCTGATATTGGAGAAGATATATAGACGAGTCCTCGTAAATAAGGATATTTCTGAAAAATGTATAAAGCTTCTGAAGTTGCAACGGATTAGCGATCGTCTATCAAAATATCTACCAGTTGAGACTCTAGTTGCTCACAAGACTGGTCTAGAGCGCGGTATCTGCCATGATGTGGGAATAGTATTTACCAGTGAAGGAGATTTTCTTATATGCGTATTAACCAAACACTCAAATTCAAACAGCGCACCTTCAAAAGAATTTATCGCGAAAGTTGCCTTGCATGCGTATAACTATTTTGAAAAGCCCGCAGGACAGAAATAAAACCATTTTCATTACCAGTTATGGATGAATTCTATGGTTAAGACTAAGATAATCTGCACGATTGGCCCGGCGTCGTCGAGTGAGACGGTGCTTAGAAAAATGATACGTGCTGGTATGGATATTGGGCGCCTGAACTTTTCGCACGGCAAACCGCAGGAGTTACTTCATAGGATAAGCCTCATTCGATTACTAAATGCGAAATATCGTAGGCGAATAAAACTTCTTGGCGACCTTCAGGGTCATCGTATTCGGGTAGGCGATATTGTCGAGCCGGTTGAGCTTAAAAAACGCCAGATAGTGTGGCTTATTCAACAAAAGGTAAAGGGCACGCGCGAGAAGATACCTTTTGATTATCAGGGTCCGCTACGAACTATTAAGAACGGCCACCAAATATTCATAGACGATGGAAATATTGCTTTAGAAGTGATTGGCCGGGCTAAAAACAGCCTGAGGGTTAAGGTAATTGTCGGCGGTCTACTTAAGGAGCATAAGGGCGTAAATATCCCGCAGGCAAGGCTTGAATTCGGCGGCAAGCCAGAGGGCAGTGGTTTGGCTTCCGATAGCCAAAGCCATATAAGCCAGAAAGATATACAGGATATATTCTTTTGTGAAAAACACGGTGTTGAATATATCGCGCAGTCATTTGTGCGCACGAAGAAAGATATTTTAGATGTAAGAAAACTGCTTAAGACAGGTTCTCATTGTCGGGTCATCGCCAAGATAGAGAATAGAGAAGGCATAAAGAATATCGATGAGATAATCAAGGCTTCAGACGGCATTATGATAGCGCGCGGAGATATGGGGGTATCATTGCCAATTTACGAAATCCCCGTTATCCAAAAGGTGATTATCCAGAAGTGTAACCGCGCCGGCAAGTTTGTCATTACCGCTACACAGATGCTGGAGAGTATGACCGAAAACCGTATGCCCACCCGCGCCGAGGTTACGGACGTGGCCAACGCCATAATAGACGGCACTGATTTTGTCATGCTTTCGGCTGAGTCTGCCGTGGGCAAATACCCGGTTGAGACAGTTGGCATGATGAATAATATAATAAAATTCACTGAAAGATTCTTAGGCATCCGTACAGATTCC
>Ga0156112_115_pt1 | contig 2368 bp, 5 predicted proteins | sample RifCSPlowO2_02_FD_107765 | JGI IMG/M metagenome (GOLD analysis project Ga0156112, IMG submission 107765) | Candidatus Kerfeldbacteria bacterium RIFCSPLOWO2_02_FULL_42_19
ACTAAGCTACAAGCAGAAGAAAAGCCAATTTTGTCTTTGGAGAAGAAATTTACTATTCAAGTTGCTTCTTTTCAGGATAAAGCAAGGGCAGAAAAAGTAGCCAGTAGTTTAAAACAGAAAGGTTATCAGCCGGTTATTTCTGCTAAGGAATTACCCGAGAAAGGAACTTGGTATCGGGTCTTTGTCGGCGATTTTGATACCGAAGAGGAAGCAAAGAGTTTATTGGATAAATTAAAAGAAAATCACAAAGATAGTTTTATTAAATTGAGGTAAAAAAATAATGCCCTGTCCATACTTAGAAGGCAAAATTTTAAAGAGGTGCGCAGTTTTTAAAGGAATGATGATTCTGTCCGTGGGCGAACTTAATGACTATTGCACTACAAAAGAAGTCTTCACAAAATGCGAGTTCTTTAAAGAAGCAGAATCTGGCAAAGCAGAGATTAAGGAGGAAGAAGTTGAAGGTAAAGGTTAGAGTGCCTGCCACCGCGGCAAACTTAGGCGCAGGGTTTAATTGTTTAGGGTTAGCCTTAGAGCTATACAATGCTTTTGAAGTTACAGAATGTCGCGCAGGTATAAAAATAGAAATTACAGGTAAAGAAAAAGATGCCCTTCCCAAAGACAAGACAAATCTTTTCCTTCAGGCAGCTGACAGGGTATTTAAAAAGTGCGGTTATGCGCCAAAGGGCTTAAGGATAAAGATAAATAGCTGTATACCAATAGCCAGAGGATTAGGCAGCAGCGCAGCCGCAATTGTTGCCGGGGCAGTAGCGGCTAATGAATTATGCCAAAAGAAATTATCCCAGGATGATTTAATGCAGTTATGCGCTGATTTAGAAGGCCATCCCGATAATATTACCGCCGCATTTTTAGGAGGCTTGACGATTTGCGGATATGAAGATGGTAAGCTTATCTACACAAACGTTTTTGTGCGATATGGATTACGAGCGATTATAGCTGTGCCGCAAAATCTAAAGGTAAAGACTAAAGATGCGGTAGCGGTTTTGCCCAAAAGAGTACCTTTTGCTGATGCCGTCTTTAATTTAAGCCGCGTAGCCTTTTTTATCAACGGGATGATGACTGATGAATTGGAGATAATGGGCTTAGGAATGGATGACCGCCTGCATCAATCTTACCGGAAGCGCTTAATTCCCGGATTAGAAGATGTCTTTAGGACAGCTAAAGGAGCAGGTGCGCACGGCGTGGCTTTAAGCGGCGCAGGCCCTTCGGTAGTTGCCATAACTAATAGGTTTCCTGATCCCATTGGAGAAGCAATGAAAAAGGCATTTGCGGTCAAAGGAATAAAGGCAGAGATTATGATTTTAGATGCGGATAATGAAGGGGTAACGGTTAAAGTGAAGAGGGCATAACTTATGAAGAAGTCCGCAGTATGGGTAAATATTATTTTACTAATATTGCTCGTTATAATTTTGATTTTAGCATTTGTTGGTTGTGTAGATACGCATAAGAAACGATGGTGGGAGCAGGATAGCGTTTTTGTCCACCAGAGATAGGAGAAATAATTGTGGAAAAGAGGATAAAAGAAATAGAAGATATAGCTAAGCTGGATATCTATAGAGATAAAAAATGCGGCATCCCTGAAGTCATCCTTGCCGAAGGCAAAGAACCCAAATGGGTGGTTAAGCTTTTAATGGGAATGGCAAAGGCAAGGGGAATTGCTATTGCTACCAGGGTTAACAAGGAGTGTTTTAAAGAAATTAAAAGAAGAAGATCGAAGAATTTCCGACTCAAACATTACAAGAAAGCAAAAGTGGTAGCGATGGCCAAAACAGGTTACAAGACAAAGAAATCAAATGCCAAGGTAGGCCTTATAGCTGCAGGTACAGCAGATATTCCAATAGCCGAAGAAGCCAGGGTAATTATGGAATTATTGGGTTACAAGGTAATCTTTGCTTACGACGTTGGAGTTGCGGGAATACACAGACTACTTTCGCCTCTTGAAGAAATGTTAAAAGTAGATGTGTCATGTATTGTAGTGGTTGCAGGTATGGAGGGTACCTTGCCTACAGTGGTTAAATCCTTAGTAGATGTGCCTGTTATTGGTGTGCCTACCTCCACAGGTTATGGCTACGGTGGCAAAGGTGAATCCGCTTTAATGACAATGCTTCAATCTTGTTCTCCTGGTTTGGTAGTGGTTAATATTGATAATGGCTTTGGTGCGGCTTGTGCTGCGGCCTTAATTACTAAGCAATGTTATAAAAATTAGGAGGTGTCGCGATGCCTAAGATTTATCTTATTGATGTAACTAACAGAGACGGGGTGCAGACTTCCCGGATATGCCTTTCCAAGCTTCAGAAAACAATACTTAATCTTTATTTGAATCAGCTGGGTGTTTTTCAGAGCGAATTCG